>OLVZ01000179.1_pt1 | contig 68643 bp, 56 predicted proteins | sample 1673341 | NCBI WGS metagenome assembly OLVZ01 (sample SAMEA3178944, study PRJEB25190) | human gut metagenome | biome: human gut; feature: human-associated habitat; material: faeces | place: Austria | collected 2013 | reverse complement strand
ATGTGGGCAGCAACGGCCTGCGGGGCAAGGAGCATTTGCTCTTCCTCTGCGACGACCCGCAGCTGTACATCCGCCTGCCCGAGGGTGAGCTGGCGGAGCTGCACGTGGTGTATCAGCTGGCGTGGGGCGTTTCGGTAAAGGATGTGGCCAAGCACTTCCTGCCCCTGACCGGGCTGGTGGCGGTTTCCGCCGTGCGCGGCCTGGCCCATGCGCTGCTGCGCAAATTGCGGCCCCAGGAAAGCGAAGAACAGTAACGCAAAAAAAGAACCGTCCGCCTCAGGCTATCCACGTGCCTGGGCGGGCGGTTCTTTGCATGTGTAGAAACATTACAGGGTGTCCAGCTTCTCCAGGACTTCGTAGAGCCGCTCCAGCTCCTCCTGGGAATAGTATTGCAGGACGATTTTGCCCTTCTTGGCATTGCCGGAAAGGGTGGCGCGCATGCCCAGGGTTTCCCGGACGCGGCCCTCCAGATCCTTGAGTTCCGGGGGCAGGGGACGGGCGTTTTTCACCTTGTGGGCCGCCTGGCCGTGGCTCTCCGCCTCCCGGCGCAGGGCAGCCAGCTGCTCCAGCTGGCGCACGCTGTATCCCTTGGCCAGGGTTTCCCGAGCCAGGGCCACCTTGTCCTCCTCCCGGTCCAGGCCCGCCAGCACCCGGGCATGGCCCGCGCTGAGCTGGCCCTCCCGGACCATTTGCGCCACTTCCTTGGGCAGGGTGAGCAGGCGCAGCAGGTTGGCAATGACCGGACGGCTCTTGCTCAGCCGGGCGGCCACGGTCTCCTGGGTATAGCCGCACTGCTGCATCAGGGCGCGGATGGCCGTGGCCTCTTCCATGGGGTTCAGGTCCTCCCGCTGGAGGTTCTCAATGAGGCTGACCTCCATCTGCCGGATCATGTCCATATCCCGGACCATGCAGGGCACCGTGGCCAGGCCCGCCTGCCGGGCGGCCCGCCAGCGCCGTTCCCCCGCCACAATGCGGTAGCGCCCGCCGGGCTGCTCCACCACCAGCAGGGGCTGGAGTATGCCCTGCTCCTTCACGCTGGCGGACAGCTGGGTCATGGCCTCCTCCGGGAAGCTACGGCGGGGCTGCTCCGTATTGGGATCTATATCCCCCACGGGAATTTCCTGCACCACATTGGGCAGCAGCTCGTCCGCCTCGGGGAGCAGCGCGTCCAGTCCCCGGCCCAGCCCCTTTTTCTTTGCGGCCACCTGTACCTCAACTCCTTCAGCCAGGTCCGCCGGGGGACGCAACCCGGTCCCTGCCGTCCTGACGCATTATTTTCCGTTGCGCGCCAGCACTTCCCGCGCCAGCGACCGGTAGGCCTCCGCGCCCGTGGAGCGGGGGTCGTATAGATGAATAGGTTCCCCGTGGCTGGGGGCCTCCCCCAGGCGCACATTGCGGGGAATGGTGGTGGCAAAGACCTTCTTGCGGAAGTGCTTTTTCACCTCGTCCACCACCTGCAGCCCCAGGTTGGTGCGGCCGTCCAGCATGGTCAGCAGCACGCCTTCCATCACCAGCTTGCGGTTGAGCGCCTTCTTTACCATGCGCACGGTCGTCATCAACTGACTCAGACCTTCGAGCGCGTAATACTCGCACTGCAGCGGCACCAGAAAGCTGTCGGCTGCACACAGGCAGTTGAGCGTCAGCAGACCGAGTGACGGCGGACAGTCGATAAATACATAGTCGTAATCGTCCTTCACCTGATCGAGTACGTTTTTCAGACGGTACTCGCGGTCGGACATTCCAATCAAATCCAACTCAGCACCCGCCAGATTGACGTTCGCGCCCAACAGATCAACCCACTTGGTCGATACAATTGCGCTCTTGACATCCGGCTGATCGGCTACAATCAGGTCGTAAATCGAGGTTTCCAGTGAGCGCGGATCCACGCCAAAACCGGAGGTTGCATTGCCCTGCGGATCGAAATCACACAGCAAAACGCGCTTTTCGCGCTCCGACAACGCTGCCGCGAGGTTGATGGCGGTTGTAGTTTTTCCCACGCCGCCCTTTTGATTGGCAAACGCGATAATCTTCCCCATAGTCATTTCCTCTCGTCCATGGTTTTTTCTACGGATTTCATTATATCACATTGCACTTTTAATTGCAAAGCAATCGCAGTATTTTTACAGCTGTTTCACGTGAAACATCAAGTATTTTGCCGTTTTGCAGGATACAACTGGTAAATTCATTGGCTTTTGTTTCACGTGAAACAAAAGAGAGCCATTCGGCTCTCTTACCTTATTATATATACTTCTACACGCTTTCCGACTTTCTCCAACTTTCTTTACCCAGAAGTGCTGTCCGTAACAGCACGCAAAAATCTCGCGCGACACTGTCATGTCGCGCCTGCGTAGAGTAGCCGACATGTGTAGCAGTACGTTATCTGTGAACTGCGAATCGTTTTCGAAAGCCACGCAAGAGTAACCCGACTGCCGTTCCCCTTTTTCGCAGCAGTCGCCGCTCTCTGATTTTCGCCGTGCTTCCTAAAGGGAAAGAGATGAAAATCAGAGGGTGGTACTCATTTAATCCGCGCACGGCGCGGAAAAAAGGTTTAGTGGCCTACGGGCAAACCTTGGTGTCTACCCTCTTGTGCGCCCGCGCGGCGTCAGCGCAGATTCCGTTTGCTTCGCAAGCAACTATCCCATGTTTCACGTGAAACAAAATCCGCCCTCCTGTGGAACAAAAGTGTTTCACGTGAAACATCAGCTTTTTGCGTGCGGAATATTGATTGTCAGCGTAATTCCATCCTCGTTTTCCTGCCGGTCTACGGTTGCACCGATTCCGGCGTCCACCATTACGCCGACCGCCCGATTGAGCGTATTCAGGAAAAAACGCACATCCTTAATAAGCCGCACAACATTATCCTTATGCGGCGGCTCGGTCAACTCCGGATGCTTTTTCTGCTCCAGCAGGTTCTCGATATACTCCTCCGATCGGCTGACGTTTAATTCGTTCTCGATAATATAGTGTGTGGCGTTCATCCGTTCCTCGTCATCACGCAGACGCAGCAGACAGCGCGCGTGCCGCTCTGTAAGGTTCGCACTGCGAATCAATTCCATATTTTGCGGAGAAAGCCGCAGCAGACGCAGCTTATTCGCCACCGCAGACTGTGTTTTCCCCACTTTGCGCGCGGCTTCCTCCTGCGTCAGTCCGTACTGATCAATCAGACGCTTGAAGCCATAGGCTTCCTCGAAAAAATCCAGATCACGCCTTTGCAGGTTCTCCACAAGCGCAATCGCCGAGGAATCTTCGTTATCCGCCGCAATCAGCAGACACGGTACATCGTTAAGCCCCGCAACACGCGCAGCGCGCAGCCTTCTCTCCCCTGCCACAAGCTCATAACCGCCTCCGGGAGCGCGCCGTACGGTCAGCGGATTGAGTACGCCATACTGCCGGATACTCTCTGCCAGCTGCGCGATTGCCTCCGGATCAAAGTATTTCCTCGGCTGATTGGGATTGCGCGCAATCTCACTCACGCGAATACGCCGCAGCGTGCGATCCTCTTTGCCAGAAACCAGTGTTAATACAGACATCATGGTCAACCACTCTCCAATTCGTCTTATTCGTTCATTTCATTCGCGCTTATCTCTGCCGCACCACCAGCAGAAATGTCGCCCTTGGTAATAGATTACCATATAATTACATATTGACAAGTAAAATCGACCGCGCAATCTGCAAAATTCGACGAAAACATGACAAATTCTACCTGATATCTATATTTTCCCCTATTTTTGGACAAAAAATACCCTCTGTAATTTTCCGTACAGAGGGGTACTTTCCGTATATTTCTCGCCTGATTTACAGCGGCGAAGTCTGTATTTTCTTGAAGCGGCGCGGATACTTTTCCGGTGTTTCCTGCGTTTTCTGCAGGCGCACGATGGCGCGGGAAACCTCATCGAACGGCACAGTGTAGTGCAGCACTTCAGCGTCCGACGCACCGAGAACCGTGCGAGCGTTTGCCGCTGTTTCAACTTCCTCTGTGCAGTCTTCGGCCTTCATGGCGAGGAACGCACCGCCGACCTTGACCATCGGCAGCGCCAGTTCACTCAGTACACGCAGATCGGCTACCGCACGCGACACCGCAAGATCAAACGTGCCGCGGTTGTCTCTGGCGTAATCCTCCGCACGGGCATGCACCGCCGTGACGTTGGTCAGACCCAGCTCGGCGATGACTTCATTTAGAAAATCAATGCGCTTGCGCAGTGCATCGAGCAGCACAAACTCGGTCTGCGGGCACAGAATTGCCAGCGGCATGCCCGGAAAACCGGCTCCTGTTCCCACATCGAGCACGCGTCCATCCTGCGGCATATACGGTGCAAGTGCCGCGCAATCGAGAAAATGCCGGGTCACGATTTCGGTCGGATCGGTAATGGCAGTCAGATTCATAACCTTGTTTTTCTCGCGCAGAATCTCGGAATAGCGCAGTAAGTTGTCCGCTGCAGACGGACACTCTGCGACGCCCAGCTCGCGTAGACCGGCGATCAAAAGCTCGCGTTCTGTCATGCCTTTTCCTCCTTTTTATGGGTCTCGATGTAGATCATCAGTGCCGTGATATCCGCCGGTGAAACGCCCGAAATACGAGCCGCCTGACCGAAATTCAGCGGCTTGACGGCGTTCAGTTTCTGACGTGCCTCCAGTCGCAGCGAGTCCACCTCGTTGTAGTCCAGATCGAGCGGCAGCGGGCGGCTCTGCAGCTTGCGGTACTGCTCCACATCGCGCATCTGGCGCTCGATATAACCCGCGTATTTGACGCGGATTTCCACCTGTTCACGGATAACAGCGGGCAGCTCCGGACGCTCAGGATCGAACATTGCAAGGTCCGCATAGCTGAGTTCCGGGCGGCGCAGCAGGTCGATCAGCTTGCAGCCCGCCTTGAGCGGTGTAGAGTTTTTACCCGCAAGAAAGCCGTTCAATTTATCGCTCGGCGCCACGCCGACCGAGGCTGTGCGGTCGATCTCTGCCTGCACTGCTTCGTACTTTTTACGCACCTTTTCGCCGCGTTCCGGCGAATTCAAGCCAACTCGAACACCGATCGGCACCAGACGTTCATCTGCGTTATCCTGCCGCAGAAGCAGGCGGTATTCCGAGCGTGAGGTCATCATGCGATAGGGTTCGCTCGTGCCGCGCGTCACCAGATCGTCGATCAGCGTACCGATGTAGCCGTCCGCACGGTCGAGTACAAGCGGCTCCTCCCCCTTGATTTTGAGCGCAGCATTGATGCCCGCAACCAGTCCCTGCGCCGCCGCCTCCTCATAGCCGGACGAGCCGCAGAACTGGCCTGCGCCGTACAGTCCGGGCACCTTTTTAGTCTCGAGCGTCGGCCGCAGCTCCAGCGGGTCGATGCAGTCATACTCGATGGCGTACGCCGGCCGCATAATCTCCGCGTTCTCCAATCCCTTGACCGAGCGCAGCATCTCGCGCTGCACGTCGAACGGCATGGACGACGAGAAGCCCTGCACATAGACCTCCTCGGTGTCCAGACCCATCGGCTCAAGGAACAGCTGATGGCGCGGCTTATCCGCAAAGCGCACCACTTTGTCCTCGATAGACGGACAATAGCGCGGTCCCACGCCCTCAATCTGGCCGCCATACAGCGGCGAACGGCTCAGATTTGCGCGGATGATTTCATGTGTTTTCGCGGTCGTGTAGGTCAGATAACACACCGCGCGGTTGTCCGGCGGGTGGTCGGTCTCGAACGAAAACGGGATGATCTCATCCTCACCGGCCTGCTCCGCCAGATCGGTATAATTGATTGAACGGCGATTGATACGCGGCGGCGTACCTGTCTTAAACCGCTGCAGCCTCAGTCCCAGACCGCGCAGCGACTCAGTGAGCGGCTTGGCTGCCGCCATGCCGTCCGGACCGGATTCACGGGTGTACTCGCCGATGATCACACGTCCGCCGAGGAATGTGCCGGACGCAATGACAGCCGCCTTGACCGGATGGCGCGCGCCGATGGCGGTAACAACCGCGGAAACGGCACCGTTCTCCACCTCAACGGACACGATCTCGTCCTGCATGAGAAACAGGTTTTCCTGCCGCTCAAGCGTGTGCTTCATATACTCTCTGTATTTAATGCGGTCGGCCTGTGCACGCAGCGAGTGCACTGCCGGACCCTTGCCGCGGTTGAGCATGCGGTACTGGATACAGGCCGCGTCAGCCGCACGCGCCATCTCACCGCCGAGCGCATCTATCTCGCGTACAAGGTGTCCCTTAGCTGTACCGCCGATCGCCGGATTGCACGGCATATTGCCTACGGCGTCCAAATTGATCGAAAAACACGCTGTTTTTGCACCCAAACGTGCTGCAGCCAGCGCCGCCTCAATACCGGCATGACCGGCGCCGATCACCGCTACATCAAAGCTCTCTGCCGAAAAAACCGTCATTGGCGCTCTCTCCCCTTTCAAAAAATTCCTGTGATTTCGGTTGTGTGAAACCTGTGCGTAACTGTTGATAACTCTGTGGATACTGTTGATAACTTGTGAGTTTTTGACCATATTTTTATACGCACGGTTTTATTTCCGTTTTATTATTACAATAAGTAGTTGAATATAGGGCAATTTTCCGGGTTATCCACTATATCTCGTATATCGCCGGATAGAAGTTGTGCACAAGTGGTTTTTACCTCATTTTTACCTGCGGACATACAGTATATATCATACACGATTTCAGCGCAAAATAAAAGAGGACGTTTGCACAGATTGCAAACGTCCTCTCTGAATTTTAAGTGCAATTTCTCTTAATAACAGCTGCAGCAGCGTCACTTTCCGACGCAGAAGTCGCTGAAAATGCGGGTGACAACGGCATCGGTCACGGTTTCGCCGGTGATCTCGCCCAGTGCGGTAATCGCGCCCTCGGCGTCCATCACGACCGCGTCCGGCGTCATACCGGATTGCGCCGCATACAGCGCTGCTTCACAGCGTTCGGCAGCACGCGCCAGCGCCGCCGCCTGTCTTGCGTTAGTGATGAGCGCACCGTCAAACGCACCGTCGCCCAGACCCACGGTTCGCGGGATAAGATTGAGCAGCTTATCCAGTCCGTCACCGGTTTTCGCAGAAAGCGGCACGATATGCAGGAAGTGCTTTTTCAGCAGCTTTTCATCCAGCTGCTGCGGCAGATCGACCTTGTTCACAACCGCGATCGCGCGGTGGCCTGCCGAGCGTGCCAGCACGAGCATATCCTCGTCGCTGATGGGCTTGGAGCCGTCGAACACAGCCAGGATGAGTGAGGAAGCCGAAGCCTCCGCCATCGCCCGATCAATGCCCGCCTGCTCCACCGGATCGTCCGTGTTGCGCAGACCGGCGGTGTCGGTCACGCGAAGCAGAATCTGTCCGACCTTGACATTCTCCTCGATGAGATCGCGGGTCGTGCCCGGAATATCGGTCACGATCGCCCGCTCGCGGCCGAGCAGCGTGTTCAGCAGCGTGGACTTGCCGGCGTTCGGCCGACCGAGGATAACGCACGGTACGCCTTCTCTAAGAATACGGCCGCGCTCATAGCTTTCTGCCATGCTGTACAGACGGCTTGTCGTGCGGTGCAGCAGCGCCGCGGCATCCTCGAACAGCACCGGATCAATGTCCTCGTCCGGGAAATCCACGACCGCGTGGAAATGCGCCACCATGCCGAGCAGCTCATCGCGCATCTGCTGCACGGGAGAGCCGACCGCGCCCATGACCTGTGCCGCCGCATTCTGCGCCGCCTCTGCGGTGCGCGCGGTGATCAGATCATGCACGGCTTCAGCCTCAGAAAGGCCCATTTTGCCGTTTAAGAAGGCGCGGCGAGTAAACTCACCTGCCTCTGCCTGCCGCACGCCCTGCGCGAACAGAGCGTCCAGGCCGGCACACAGCACGGCTGTCGAGCCGTGGCACTGCAGCTCCGCCATCGTTTCACCCGTATAGGTGTGCGGTGCGTGCAGCGCGACAGCGTAGCAGCAGTCGATCACATTGCCGGACTTGTCCGTCAGTGTGCCGTAAACCAGCTTCTGCGAGGGTGCTTCCGTAAGCGGCTTGCCGTTCTTCGCCTGAAAAACGGCATTTATCGCTTCGATTGCGCGTTCACCCGACACGCGGATCAAACCGATCGGTCCGCCGGAGGAGGAAATTGCGGCAATCGTATCGTTCATAACGAATACCCCGATTTAACCGCGGTCGCGGTTGCGATAGCTGTTATCCGGCGCAATAACAACGCGGCGACCCGGCTCGGTGCCGGTCGAATAGGTGGTCACACCGTTGAAGTCCTGCAGCGCGGCATGGATGATGCGGCGCTCATACGGGTTCATCGGCTCAAGCGTCATGGAGCGATGCGCCTTAACAACCTTCATCGCCATCTTGCGGGCCAGACGCTCCAGGCTTTCCGCGCGCTTCTCGCGGTAGTTTTCGGTATCGACAGACAAACGAACGTGCTCATCCAGTGCATTATTCAGCACCAGAGAGCCGAGGTACTGGATGGCATCCAGCGTGTCGCCGCGGCGGCCGATGATCGGGCCCATATCCGGACCGGAAATCTCCAGACGGAGCTGGTCGCACTCTACCTGCGGCAGGGTCTTAACCTGACCCTCAACGCCCATCTTTGCCAGCAGACCGGTTACAAAATCGGTAGCCAGCTTTTCCGCCTGCTGCATGCCTGCTTCGGAAACCGGGATCAGCTCACGCTCCTTGGGAACGGATGGCGTGATCGGACGGTCCTCACGCGGGCGGCGCGGACGGCGGTCACGGCCATTGCGGTCGCCGCGGTCACGGCGCGGACGGTCGCTGCGCTCACGGCGCGGCGGACGCTCAAACTCCAGCTTTTCCGGGACAAAGTCTGCCGGAGCAGCCTTTACCAGACGAGGCGTGTTATCATCCGTGGTGATGGACAGCTTCTGCGGCTTCTCAGCGGGTTTCTCTTGCTTCGGAGCCGGCTTTTCTGCCTTGACAGCAGGCTTCTCCTGCTTCGGCTCAGCCTTGGGAGCGGGCTTGCGCTCCTCACGCTTTACCTCCGGCTTTGCCGCCGGAATATCCGGTGCTTCATAGGTCACGCGCACGCGTGCCGGCGTTGCGCCGATACCCAGAAAGCCCTTTTTGCCGATCTCGAGTACCTCTACCGATACATCGTCGCGCTCCAGACCGAGCTGCTCGAGGGCATTCTCGACTGCTGCGTCACGGTTTTCACCGGTAGCCTCTAAAAACTTCTGCATGATTTACTTGTCCCCCTTTTTGTTCTTTGCGTTCTGGGACTGCTGCTTCTGTGCAGCCTTGTGTGCTTCACGCTTAGCCTGCTTCTCTGCCTCGATGCGGGCAGCCTCAGCAGCCTGCTTGGCCTCCTGCTTGCCGCGGAGCGTCTTGGTGAGGATGATCTCCTGTACGCAGGTAAATACGTTGTTGAAGATCCAGTAGATGCCGATTGCACCCGGAAGGATGAACGCAAAGTACAGCGACATCAGCGGCATCATAAAGTTGAGCATCTTCATCTGACCTGCTGCCGCAGAGTTCTGCGTGCCCTGCATCTTCTGCATGATGTAGGAGGACAGGAATGCGGTCAGACCGGACAGGATCGGGATGATCCAGATAATGCTCGGATGAGAGATAGACGGCGTATCAGCCAGATTCAGACCAAAGAAGTGGAAATCCAGCGGGAAAATGGTCTCGCCGCTCTGCAGGCAGTTCATTACGTCAGAAGAGAAATTGCCTGCTGCATCAACAAATGCGTTCAGCTTCTCTGCGATCAGAATCTGAACCGTGTAGTTCGCGCCTGCGAGCTGATCCAGACCGATCATCTGCGCCAATGCGATAACTGTCTCGCGGCTCAGGCCGACGATGTACTGCAGCGGCTGCTGAACCGCGTAGTACAGGCCCATCATGATCGGCAGCGGGATAAGGTTGGGCAGACATCCGCTCATCGGGCTGACGCCGTGCTTTTCGTACAGCTTCTGCATCTCTTCGTTCAGCTTGACGCGGTTGTTCGCGTACTTCTTCTGCAGCTGCTGGAGCTCGGCGTTCATCGCGCTCATGGCGAGCATACTCTTCTTGCTCTTGATGGTCAGCGGGATGCAGACCAGCTTTACCAGCAGCGCGAACAGGATAACGGCAATACCGTAGTTCTGCACGATGCTGTACAGCCACTGCAGCAGCAGGCCGAACGGTCGAACGATCAAAATACCGAACAGTTTCGGATCTTTGACCAGGTTAGAAAGTTGATCCAGGGTCATAAAAACCTCCATGTTAAATTGTAAAACGACACAGTGAAAAGGATTTTGCAAAGCAAAATCCTCACTTTACCGCCGTAAGGCAGTATAAAACATGATCCCGTTCCTATTATGGAACCGGATCATAGGGTCCTCTCTTAGAGAAAGGATTGCAGCGGCAGATGCGCTTAAACGCCAGCCAGCCGCCCTTGATCGCGCCGTATTTCTCGATGGCCTCGATCGCGTACTGCGAGCAGGTCGGGATATACCGGCAGCAGGGCGGTTTGTTTGGAGAAATATACCGGCGATAAAACCGGATCATCGCCAGCAGCAGCCGCTTCATGTCCGAGCTGCCGCAACCTTGTTGTCCTTCAAGGCGCGCAGCAGCGATTTTTCGATTTCCTGATAGCTTGCGCCTACGGCCCGTACCCGTGCGACCAGCACAAGGTCGATGCCGTCGGCAAATTTGTCCTCGTTGAGACGGTACGCCTCACGAAACAAACGCTTGATGCGGTTTCTTTTCACCGCACACGCCAGCTTGGCACTGACGGTGAGTCCCAGCCGGTTGTAGCCGAGCTTGTTCCTGCGGCAGTAGATCACAACGTGTTTTCCTGCCGTGGACACACCACGATGATACAATCGGCGGAATTCGTGGTTTTCCTTTAAGGATACTGTTTTTTTCATCTTCTGATGCTCCCGTTTTTTCCTGATGCCCTCGAAAAAAACGTATTTTTTCTTTGCATCTGATGGTTTGCAAAGCTGATTTTACTATTTCGTTCGTTTCGGTCAGTAAAATCCAAACCTGAATACCGTATTTTCGCTGCATGGACTGCACCCTAAACAGAGTGACACCGCTCCAGACAACGATTGCTTGAGTGGTATTGCCCGTAAACGAAAAAACGAGCCGCACGAATGCGGCTCGTTACGAACTCTTTTGCGCCGCTGGCGCGAATTTTCGGGAAGTCTGAATACTTCCTTTATAGGCTGTCATTAAGCAGACAGCTTAGCGCGACCCTTAGCGCGACGGCGTGCAAGTACCTTGCGGCCGTTGGACGTGGACATACGCTTACGGAAGCCGTGCTCCTTGGAGCGCTGACGCTTCTTCGGCTGGAACGTTCTCTTCATAACTTTGTGCACCTCCCTGTTCTAAAATTTACAGATGGGCACCGGCATAGGTCCGGCGCAAGACGCGGGCATATGCCGCTGCCTGTCTGCATGATAGGATACGATATTTATTATCCTATATAGGTTCGATTTTGTCAAGCATTTTTTCCGACCCTCGAAACGAATTTCAGCAGTTTGCACAGGTTGTCAACATGTTGTGGATAAATAGAAGTATCTGCTCAATGTCTTGCGTAATCACGGTTTTCGGCAATCTGCGGATTTTCGGATTTCCGCGGAAAAGCCGCCAATTTTCGATGAATTTTTGCATAAATTCCGCAGTTTTCATAAAAAACGCCGTGCATTTTTTCCAGCCGGCTTAATTTTCGATGATTTCGACGCAAAAAACGCCGATTTTTTTAAATTCTGCGAAGTAAATAAACCGGTTCGGCTGTTCAAAATCATGCTGCCGCGCGGCACGCCGCCGGACAGTTATCCACATCGACGCATTGAACTTGTGGATAAAATATGCTATTATAAAATAGAATCATTATCGACAGGAGGCGCCCTATGGCAAACAATATATTGGAGATGGCGCTCGAACAGCTGGACTTCCCTCCTTCCACCATTTCCGCTTGGTTTGACGACGTAACGGTCGTTTCCTTTGGGGATAATCGGCTGGTGCTGCACTCTCCGGTGCCCTTTAAGAAAGAATTTATCGAATCCAAATTTATCGCTCCTCTGCAGGAGGTGCTGCACAACCTGACCGGCGACCCGATCACGATCGTTGTAGTGACCGGCGAATACACCGCGCCGAGCACGAGCACTTCTCCGTATGACGACTACACGTTTGAGCGTTTTATCGTCGGTTCGAGCAACAAATTCGCGCATGCAGCTGCACTTGCGGTTTCGCAGCGCCCGGCGGCAGAGAACAACCCGCTTTTCATCTACGGCAACTCGGGTCTGGGTAAAACGCATCTGATGTACGCGATCGCAAACGTGCTGCGCCGCACCCATCCGGAATACCGCATTATATATGTAAAGGGTGAGGATTTCACCAACGAGCTGATCACCGCCATCCAGGAAGGCAACGTACAGGCATTCCGCAACAAGTACCGCATGGTTGACCTGCTGCTGCTGGACGACGTGCAGTTCATCGCCGGCAAGGAGCGCACGCAGGAGGAATTTTTCCATACCTTTAACGCGCTTTATGAGGCAAAAAAGCAGATCGTGCTCACTTCTGACCGTCCGCCGAAGGAAATCAACACGCTCGAGGACCGCATGAAGACCCGTTTTGAATGGGGTCTGCTGGCTGATATTCAGCCGCCTGATTTTGAGACCAGAATCGCCATTATCCGCGATAAAGCGGTCAAAATGGGCGTTGAACTGCCCGATGACGTATCCAACTACATTGCAGAGAATATCCAGGCAAATATCCGCCAGCTTGAAGGCGCGGTCAAAAAGATCAAGGCCATGCACGAGCTGATGGGCGAACGCATCACGGTTTCGCTTGCAGAAAACGCGATCGACGCGCTGCGCACCGAGAATCCGGGTCTCAATCCGACACCGGAGCGCATTATGGAAGCGGTAGCGAACTACTTCTATATCCCGGTCGAGCAGATGATCTCGCAGAACCGCTCCAAGGATGTGGCCTATCCGCGGCAGATGGCGATGTACATGATCCGGCAGGAGCTTGAATACTCCTTCCCCGATATTGCAAAGATATTCAAACGCGACCATACCACCGTCATGCACGCCTGCAACAAGATCGAGGAGGAGCGCAAGAACTCCCGCGAGACCGAGGACGTCATCAAAAAGCTGCATAATAATATCCGCGGCGACGGCTGATCTTTGCCGTGCATTCGTGCAAAACTGCTTTTCCACAGTCTAAAAATGCACAGTTCAGTTATCCCCAACCATCCTGTGGATTCCACATGGATAACTCTGTGGATAAATAACAGGGTTATTTTCGCTGTGTATCGTTTATTTTTCATCCACAACCTCCTGTGTACGACATTTCCCGCGCCATACCTGAGGATTTTCGGGTTTTCCCCAATTTCCCCAGGTACTACTACGAATACTATATCCTATCCTTCTGTTATGTGTGATCTTTCGAGTCTCTGACGACGCAGGCCAGAAGCTGTTCGCCCACTGCGGACATGGTCATTAGATGGTGTGTGCAATCGCACAGTATTTGCTGGCGTATATTTATAAATATGCAACCACCGCATAAATCGACTCTTTATTTTATTTCCAGTTTTGAGAGGAGCAACTATGAAGTTTTCCTGTGAAAAAGAAACCCTGCTGAATCTGCTCAACATCGCCTCCCGCGCAGTAACCGGCAAAAGCTCGATGCCGCTGCTCGAAGGTCTGCTGTTGGCAGCCGATGCAGATACCCTGACCATCACCGGCTACGACCTGTCCATGGGCATTCGCACGACCGCTCAGGTCGATGTGGTAGAACCCGGCAGAATCGTACTGAATTCCCGTCTGTTCTGCGAAATCGTGCGCAAGCTGCCGCAGGACGTGGTCTACCTTGAGACCGACGACAAGCTGATGACCACCATCAAGTGCGGCCGTTCGGTATTCAACCTGATGGCCAGCGAGGCCGACGAGTATCCGGCTCTGGCTGATGTGGCCAGCGACAAGGGCCTTTCTCTGCCGCAGCCCATTCTCAAGAGCATGATCGCGCAGACCATTTTCTCGGTTTCGGACAACGAATCCAAGCCCATCCATACCGGCTGCCTGTTTGAAATCGAAGGCAGCCGTCTGAACGTCGTGGCCGTTGACGGCTACCGCCTGTCTGTGCGCCGTGAGACCGTCGAGGGCGTTCCCGGTGATATGAAGTTTGTTGTGCCGGGCGCGTCCCTGCGTGAGATCGAACGAATTCTGGGCGATGATGACGATATTGTCGAGATTTTTCCGGATTCCAAGAACATTTTGTTTCGCATCGGCGGCACGACTCTCATTACCCGTCTGATCGACGGCGAGTTTCTCAACTACCGTGCGGCCATTCCGAAGGAGTTCGAGCACGAGGTTTCGGCGGATCGCCAGGAGCTGATCCAGTGCATCGAACGTGTCTCCCTGATCGTGTCGGAAAAGCTGAAAAACCCGATCCGCTTCCATTTTGACGGCTCGTATGTGCAGATGTCGTGCGTGACCGCGATTGGCAAGAGCTATGACGAATGCCCGTTTGACGGCTCGATCGAGAACCTTGAGATCGGCTTCAACAACCGCTACATTCTGGAGGCGCTGCGCGCGGCCGGCGATGAGCAGGTGAAGCTGCAGCTCAAGGGCGCACTCAACCCGATGATCATTTCGCCGATGGAAGGCGATAAATACACCTATCTTGTACTGCCTGTGAGACTGAAAGCCAATGACTGAAATTAAAATTGAAACCGAATTCATTAAACTTGATGCACTGCTCAAATTTGCAAACCTGGTAAGCTCCGGCGGCGAAGCGAAGATCCGCATTGCCGAGGGCGAAGTGCTGGTAAACGGCGAAATCTGCACCATGCGCGGCAAAAAACTGCGTTCCGGTGACACGGTAGAGCTGGACGGCGCGAAGGTCTGCATTAAATAAAATAAACACTGCGTACGATAACGAACGCGATTTTGCGTGTTCGTTATCGTACAAATCGTCTAATATGGAGAAGCCCATGTACATCAAGTCGTTAAAACTGCAGAATTTCCGCAACTACGCGGACGAATCGTTTGTGTTCGATCCGGCGGTCAACCTGATCTGCGGCGAAAACGGACAGGGCAAAACCAACCTGCTCGAAGCGGCAGCGGCCTGCTCGACCATGCGGCTGTTCCGCACGGCCCAGAAAAAAGAGGGGCTGCGGTTCGGAGAGAATCATGCTTTTATCTTTGCGGATTTTCTCGCGCAGGAGCGCGATATTTCGCTTGAACTGCGATTTTCCCGCACCAAAGCGATGGAAATCTACAAAAACGGTGTGAGGCAGAAACGCCAGTCGGACGCACAGGGACTGCTCAAAACCGTGCTGTTCTGCCCGGAGGACCTGATGCTCGTCCGTGCCGGAGCGGCGGCTCGCCGCCGATTTCTCGATACCGCGCTGTGCCAGATGCGGCCCAACTACGCACGCTATCTCGAGGAATATAACCGTCTGCACGAGCATAAAACGCGCATTCTGCGCGACAGCGAAGAAAAGCCTTCCCTGCTCTCTATGTGGGAGGATTTCTCGCTTCGCATGGCGCATATCGGCGCGCAGATTATCCGCTACCGCGCGTACTACTGCCGTAAGCTGCTCAAGGCTGCGGCTGCCGTCTATGCAGATATCGCGCCACATGAGGTGCTCTCCGGTGTGTACAAGACCGTGTCGAGCGTCACCGACCCGTTTGCAGACGCACGGACAATCGAAAAGCAACTTATCGACCATGTGTTCAGCCATAAAACCGCCGAGATTGCGGCTAAAAGCTGTCTTTCCGGTCCGCATAAGGATGACCTGGAGCTGTTATTGGATGGCCGCAGTGCCGCTTCCTTCGGCTCGCAGGGACAGGTGCGGACCTGCACACTGTCGCTTAAACTCGCCGAGCGTGAGCTGTTCTTCGACGAGGACGGCGAGTATCCGGTGCTGCTGCTCGATGATGTGCTCAGCGAGCTTGACCGCCGCCGTCAGGACTTTGTGCTCAACCGCATATCGGCGGGTCAGGTTATGATCACCTGCTGTGAGGACGGCATCTCGGAAAAGCTGCGTGCAGGCGCGGTTTTCCATATTCAAAACGGCGAAAAATTCGCAGAAACACACTAAAATCACATAATTTTACAAACTATTGCACGGCGGGAACAGATACCACCTCGAAATTTCCTGCCGTGCCCTTGTTTTCTTTCAAAAAAACAGAGAAATATTTGTTTTTCCTTAGGTTTAGGGTACACAATTAGTGAAAAAAGTGGTATAATTAAATCCAGTTAGTAATTAGAAATTAGGGTGTCGCGCACGGCGCGATTGTTGAAACGGATAGAAAATCCGCAGGACTTTAATTACGCATTACTAATTTCTAATTATTCCGGAGGAATAGAATGTATTTACATTTAGGTCAGGACTACATCGTGCCCTTGCAGAGCGTAGTTGCAGTGTTCGATATGGACACGGCGACCGCATCCAAGCGCACGCGCCTGCTGCTTGAACGCCTGCAGGACGAGGGACGGATCATCGAGCTGTACGACGATCTGCCGCGCGCGGCTGTGCTGTGCGAAAACGCCCTCGGTGAGACCCTGTACCTGACACAGCTTTCTCCGCAGGCCATTCAGCGCCGCGCTGAAAAGGGCTACGCCGTGTAGGCTCCGCCTTTGTCGAAAAATACATTTTTCGACGAAAAGGATATGCCGCGTATACGCGGACATATCCCAAGCTACGAAAAGTTCCGCCCGATGGTTGAAACTTTTCTCCGCACTTGTATAAAAAGTGTGATACATACTCCCACTTTTTATGAATTTCCGATGGAAATTCTATTTTATGTGCGCTGACGCGCGATTTGTTTTGTTCCCGCAATTTCTGGAAAGGAAATTTAACGATATGAGTGAAGAAATCGAAATCAAGGACGAAGTGCTCGACCTGAAGGTTACCGACAAATATGATGAAAATCAGATTCAGGTGCTCGAAGGCTTAGAGGCTGTCCGCAAGCGCCCGGGTATGTACATCGGTTCTACCTCGGCACGCGGTCTGCACCATCTGGTGTATGAGATCGTCGATAACTCGATCGACGAGGCGCTCGCAGGCTACTGCACGCACATCGAAGTTACGATCGAAAAGGGCGATATCATCCGCGTTGCCGACAACGGCCGCGGCATTCCCTGCGGTATTCACCCGCAGATGGGCATTCCGACGCTCGAGGTTGTGCTCACCGTCCTGCACGCAGGCGGCAAGTTCGACGGCTCCGGCTACAAGGTATCCGGCGGTCTGCACGGCGTTGGTTCATCGGTCGTAAATGCGCTGTCCGACTGGCTGGAGGCCGAGGTCCGCGACGGACATACCAAGCACTACATGCGCTTTGAGCGCGGTGTAACGACCGTCAAGATGCGCGATACGCCGTGCGAGAGTGAAACCGGCACGACCATTCGTTTCCATGCGGACCCGGAGATCTTTGAGACGACCATCTACGAGTACGATGTGCTCGAAAAGCGTCTGCGCGAGCAGGCGTTCCTCAACGCAGGTCTGAAAATCACGCTGCGCGATGAGCGCGACGATGAGCCGGTCGAGGAGGTTATGCACTATGAGGGCGGTATCCGCCAGTTTGTCGAGCACCTCAACCGCACGAAGACGCCGCTGCACGAGAATGTGATCTACATGGAGGGCAGCCGCGATACCTCGATGGCCGAGGTTGCCATGCAGTACACCGATAGCTACAGCGAGCTGATGCTGTCCTTCGCAAACAATATCAACACCACCGAGGGCGGCACGCATGAGACCGGATTTAAGGCCGCTCTGACCCGTGTACTCAACGATTACGGCAAGAAATACAAGCTGCTCAAGGACGATGAGTCCTTCAAGGGCGAGGACGCGCGCGAGGGTCTGACTGCGATTATCTCGGTCAAGCTGCAGGAAGCGCAGTTCGAGGGCCAGACCAAGACCAAGCTGGGCAACAGCGAAATGCGTGCGCTGGTGGACGCAATGGTTTCCGAGAAGCTGATGACCTTCTTCGAGGAGAACCCGCAGGTAGCCCGCACTATCATCGAAAAGGCGCAGACCGCCGCGCGTGCCCGCGAGGCCGCGAAAAAGGCGCGTGAGATGACCCGCCGCAAGTCCGCACTGGATTCCGCTTCCCTGCCGGGCAAGCTGGCGGACTGCATCGAAAAGGACCCGACCTACACCGAAATCTACATCGTCGAGGGTGATTCCGCAGGCGGCTCTGCCAAGGAAGGCCGCGACCGACGCCATCAGGCCATCCTGCCGCTATGGGGCAAGATGCTGAACGTCGAAAAGGCACGCCTCGACCGTGTTTACGGCAACGACAAGCTCACTCCGATGATCACCGCATTCGGCGCGGGCTTCGGTGATGATTTTGACCTCGCAAAGCTGCGTTACGGCAAGATCATCCTGATGGCCGATGCCGATGTTGACGGCTCGCATATCCGCACCCTGCTGCTGACATTCTTTTTCCGCTTTATGCGCCCGCTGATCGAGCACGGCCATGTGTTCATCGCACAGCCGCCGCTGTTCAAGAACGAAAAGGGCAAGGATGTCCGCTACACCTATACCGAGGAGCAGCAGCGCGACTGCATCGCTGAAATGGGCGATAATGTGCGTGTACAGCGCTACAAGGGCCTCGGCGAGATGGACCCGCAGCAGCTGTGGGAAACCACCATGGACCCGGAGCACCGCACGCTGCTGCAGGTTACGATGGAGGACGCGGCCGCTGCCGATGAGACCTTTGCGCTCCTGATGGGCGAAAAGGTAGAACCCAGACGAGAATTTATCGAGCGAAACGCAAAATATGTAATGAATCTGGACGTTTAAGGGAGAAAACTATGCTGTTTTTTGAAAATGATTACGGTTATGGCGCACACCCCAAGATTTTAGAGCATCTGGCACAGACGAATATGGAGCCGGTTTCCGGCTACGGCAACGATAAATTTACCGCCTCGGCGGCAGAAAAGATTAAAGCGGCGGCGGACTGCCCGGACGCTCAGGTGTATTTCCTGACCGGCGGCACACAGACCAACATGGTCGTCATTGATACGCTGCTCCGTCCGTATGAGGGCGTTGTAGCGTCCTCCTGCGGTCATGTGAACACGCATGAAGCCGGCGCCATCGAGTCCACCGGACATAAGGTGCTGACCGTTCCGCATAAGAACGGCAAGCTGGATGCGGACGATCTCCGTGAATATGTTCAGACCTTTTATGCGGACGCAAGCCACGACCACATGGTATTTCCCGGCATGGTGTACATCTCTCATCCGTCCGAATACGGCACGCTTTACACCAAAAATGAGCTGGAACGCCTGTCTGCTGTATGCAGAGAGTTTAATATGCCGCTGTTTCTGGACGGCGCACGCCTCGGCTACGGCCTTACGGCGGACACCGATGTGACGCTGCAGGACATTGCCAAGCTGACTGATGTGTTCTACATCGGCGGCACCAAGTGCGGCGCGCTCTGCGGCGAGGCGGTTGTGTTCACGCACGGCAATATGCCGAAACAGTTCGTCACGATGGTCAAGCGCCGCGGCGCAATGATCGCCAAGGGCCGTCTGAACGCGCTGCAGTTTGACGCCCTGTTTACCGACGGTCTGTACGAGAAAATCTGCGCACCGGCGGTCAAACTCGCCATCAAGCTGCGGGACGGTCTCAAAGCAAAGGGATACCGCTTTGCACTGGAATCCCCGACAAACCAGCAGTTCATCATTGTAGAAAACAGCAGACTGCCCGAGCTGCAAAGCAAGGTAGTTTACAGCTTTATAGAGAAATATGACGCGGAGCATACGGTCATCCGTCTGGCGACCAGCTGGGCCACGACCGAGGAGCAGGTAGACGAGCTGCTCAGTATCCTCTAAGCGATAAAAACAGTCGTTTTCGGCTGAAAGCCAACACTTTTGGAGGCAAAATTAAAATATGAGTCAAGAATACGAACAGCAGAAAATCATGCAGGTCGATCTCGAACGCGAGATGAAGAAAAGCTACATCGACTATGCAATGAGTGTTATTGTCGGCCGTGCGCTGCCTGATGTGCGTGACGGCTTAAAGCCGGTACATCGCCGTATCCTGTACGCGATGTACGAGGACGGCCTGACCTCGGACAAGCCTTACCGCAAGTCGGCAACGACCGTCGGTAATGTGCTCGGCCGGTATCATCCGCACGGCGACGCATCGGTTTACGACGCGATGGTGCGTATGGCGCAGCCGTTCTCGCTGCACTATCCGCTGATCGACGGTCACGGCAACTTCGGTTCCGTGGACGGCGACCCTCCGGCAGCATACCGTTATACCGAGGCCCGCATGGCCAAGCTGGCGAACTACATGCTGGCGGATATCAAGAAAAACACGGTCGATTTCCAGCCGAACTTCGATGAGGAGCGCCAGGAGCCGGTCGTACTGCCTTCCCGCTTCCCCAACCTGCTGGTGAACGGCTCGTCGGGCATCGCGGTGGGCATGGCCACCAACATGCCGCCCCACAACCTTTCGGAAGTATGCGACGCGATAGCAGCCTACATAGACAATCCGGACATCGAAGTCTCCGAACTGGCAAAATACGTGAAAGCTCCCGACTTTCCGACGGGAGGCATCATATACGGCTACGAAGGGGTGCGTGAGGCGCTCGAAACGGGACGCGGACGCATCGTCATGCGGGCCCGAACAGAAATAGAGCACACTCACAGCGGCCGGGAGTGCATCGTCGTGACGGAGATTCCCTATCAGGTAAACAAGGCCGAGATGATACGTCAGATTGCCGACATGATTAACGAGAAGAAAATCGACGGCATCTCGTACATCAACGACGAAAGCGACCGCCGCGGTACGCGCATCGTCATCATCCTCAAGAGCGACGCCGTGGCGAGCGTGGTACTCAACACCCTCTACAAACACTCGCAACTGCAAACCAGTTTCCCGGTAAACAACATCGCGCTGGTGAACGGCCGGCCCGTCCTGCTGAACCTGAAGGATCTCATCCGCCATTTCGTGGACCACAGGCACGACGTGGTGGAGCGCCGCACGCGCTACGACCTCGACCAGGCCGAAAAACGCGCCCATATCCTCCGTGGACTGCTCATCGCTCTCGACCACATCGACGAAATCATCTCCATCATACGGGGCTCCCAGACGCCCGACATCGCCAAGGCGGCTCTCATGGAGCGCTTCGGCCTGAGCGAGGTACAGGCACAGGCCATCATCGACATGAGGCTTCGTGCGCTGACCGGACTGGAACGTAGCAAGATAGAAGAAGAGTATGCGCAATTGCTCGAACGCATCGAGTACTACAACCGCGTGCTGGCCAGCCGCGAGATGCGCCTGGGCATCGTCAAGGACGAAACGCTGGAGATAAAGGAGAAGTACGGCGACGAACGCCGCACGGAAATCGTCATGAGTGCCGAAGAGTTCAATCCGGAAGATTTCTATGCCGACGACGAGATGGTCATCACCATTTCGCACATGGGCTATATCAAGCGCACTCCGCTGGCCGAATACCGGACGCAGCACCGGGGCGGCGTGGGCGTCAAGGCGAGCGCCACACGCGACGAAGACTTCATCGAACACATCTATGTGGCCTCGATGCACGACACGATGCTCTTCTTCACCGAAAAGGGACGCTGCTACTGGCTCAAGGTCTACAACATTCCGGAGGGAACGCGCACCTCGAAGGGACGCGCCATACAGAACGTCATCCAGATAGAACCGGACGACAAGATACGTGCTTACATCAACGTGCGCGGGCTCGACAACAAGGAGTATGTCGAGAACAACTACATCGTCATGTGCACGCGCGAAGGCATCATCAAGAAGACGAAACTGGAGGCTTACTCCCGGCCCCGCCAGAACGGTGTCAATGCCATCACCGTCAAGGAGGGCGACCAGCTCATCGACGCCAACCTGACCAGCGGCCGCGCCGACATCATCATCGCCGCCCGCGAAGGCAAGGCCATCCGGTTCCCTGAGGAGAAGGTACGCCCGATAGGCCGCACGGGAGCAGGCGTACGCGCCATCACCATCGAAGGCGACGACCGCGTAGTAGGAATGATATGCATGGAACCGGAAAGCGCCAACGACATCCTCGTACTCAGCGAGAACGGTTACGGCAAACGCACCGACCTGGATGCCTACCGCACGACCAACCGGGGCGGCAAGGGCGTCAAGACGATGCAGGTGACCGAGAAGACCGGCAAGGTGGTCTCCATCCAGTCGGTATCCGACGAATACGACCTGATGATAATCACCCGCAACGGAACAGCGATACGTACCGCTGCCTCCGACATCCGGCTGGCCGGAAGGGCTACCCAGGGGGTGAAGGTCATCAACCTCCGCGCAGGCGATTCGATAGCCTCCGTCATGGCCGTTCCCAAAAGCGAAGAGCCCGAAGGGGAGAGCGACGGAACGATAATTGCTGCGGAGGAGAACGGCGGGAAACACGAAGAGTAACCGCCGGCCGCACCGGAAGCCCGCGAAAAACGGACATTCGACCGGTACAGCCCGAACCGATGAAAAAGACAATATTACCACATTACGAAAAACAATAACTTAAATCATTTCTTACCATGAAGCGCATATTGATGCTGGCGGCTGCCGCAATCTGTCTTTGCGGTCCGTCGCTCTCCGCACAGCAGGTGACTATCAACGAAAAGAGCCTGCTGAACAAGATAGAGCGTTCCGACGCCGATATCGCCAACCCGAAGAAATCGGGCAAGGCCTCTACATGGATACACCGCGGCGAAGTATTCTACGAAGTTGCGACGGCAGTATCCAAGCACCTTTACGACGGCATCGACGTTGTCACGCTTACCACCCTGTTCGGCGAACCTACCGCTGCTGAGGTCGTGGAGCTCAACGGCAAGGTCTATACCAAGGGCATATTCCCGTACATGGACATCTACCTCGACGAACTGGCCATACCGGTAGCGTGGATAATGACCAAGGAGATATATCCCGGTGCACTCCAAAAGTCGGTAGAAGCGTATGAAAAAGCCTACGAACTCGACGGGAACAATCAGAAAACTGCCGAGAAAGTGAACGAAGGGCTCAAACAGGCATACGACGAGTATTCCAAGACGGGAGCCCTCTATTTCCCGCTCGGCATGTACGAAGAGGCCGGCAACATGTTCATCAGTGCCTACGAAGTGGCCCAGATGCCCGGAGCCACCATCTCCGAGGCCGACCTCTATTCCCTGCTGCACGACGCAGGCCTGGCCTTCATGCTCGCCCAGAAGTACCCCCAGAGCATCGAATACCTGACGGCAGCCGAAAAAATCAGCGCCGGCAATGCCGAGATTTCGGACCCCGAAATATACTACCTGATATACCACGCCTACCGAGGCAACGCCATGGCCGACCCGAATGCAATACAGACTGCCAAGCAATACCTGGAAAAGGGCATGGCCATGTATCCGACGGATTCCAAAATCATCGAAAGCCTCTCGGAAGCATACGTATTCCTCGGAGAGAACCCCGACAACATACTCACCATCGTCCAGCAAGCGGCCGAAAGCGACCCGACCAACGCCGACATGTGGAGCGCGCTGGGGGTACTGTATGTCTCCAACAACGAATACGACAAGGCGATAGAGGCATTCACCAAGATGGCCGAACTCGTCCCCGACAGCTATGTAGCGAACAACAACCTCGGCATCGTCTATATCAAGCAGGCCGAAGCCATCCTCGAAGACGTCAATTCGCGCGCCGCTACTTTCGCTACGCAGGACGAATACGATGCGGAACTCAACAAGGCATTCCAAGTATATGCCAAAGCGGTTCCCTATCTCGAAAAGGCCTATGCGAGCGACCCGACCAACGTGGGCACCGTGGAACTGCTCAAAAACGTCACGTTCCGCATCCGCGACCTGGACGGCATGATGGCCAAGTACGAAAAATACAACGCCCTCTTCAAATCCATGACCGGCGGAGCCCAGTAAAAGCTCCCTTCGCTATGACACACGACAGGCTGCCGACTTTCATCGGCAGCCTGTCCTTTCATGCCCCCTGCACACTGTACCGGACCGACGGCCCGGCAGGCACAGAAAATCAAAATGTATATTCGAACGTACAGCTCAACGTCCGGCCTGCAGCATCCTGCATGGTAACGGTAAACGTGTGCTCCTTGACGGCCGGTTCTTCGAGAAACGAAAGATACATGCATCCCACATAACTAAAAATAGAGCAATTTCAAATCTTCCGCACGAAGGTCCGACAACACCCCGTAAACCGGAGAGAATCCTTCCTCGCCCGCAGTGCCGCACATGATAGGTTCACCGTCCCGATAATAAGCAGCCGGAGCATTGTCAGGCCAACCGTACGACGGGTCGTAACCGCTGTCGATAAACGGTTTGGCCGATGCGGCAAGAAGTTCCACCACGCTGTCTAAAGACGAACCCGCAGGAATATCGTTGAAATCCCTGTCGCTTATCACATCTATCCGCTCGAACTCGTTGCACAATACGTAGGGCCCCCCGGGACAGGTCGGCTTATTATAGTACGTATCTCCGTAAAAAGCGCTCAACTCCCGAAACTTATCGCCTTTTTCACCGCGAGACGGCAAATACAGTTCACCGCTGAATCCCAACCCGATTAAGCCTCCCGTACAAACGGTCCCTGTCAGCATATCGGCCTCCAGATAGCCTTGGATATAATATTCCGTTTCACTGAATTCTCCTCCCACTTCGCTTCCGCTTCTGGTACAGGAAATCCCGAATCATGCAAATATCAAAATATAAAAGACCTTTTTCATCGCCGTCATCGTTTTATCTGGTGCCACATCTTCATCCGAAACTGGTAATAGTTTTCCCCGCCCTCCACCGCACGCGTATCGGGTTCGGCAGGCTTGTGGAACGCATTAATTCACTGAAGCAATGATCGAATCAATCAGCCGGCTACACAGCATCGAAATCGTACTCGACCGTGCAGCTCAACTCCCGCCCCGTCGTATCTTCCAGCGTAATCGTAAACGTGTGTTTCCGAAAAGCCCTCGGTTCATCAAGGAAACAAAGGCTCGGACTTCTTCTTTCAAGCAATTTGAGCTCATTTTCCCTCAACTCCGACAGCAAGCCATATACCGGATAAAACTCTTCCTTAGGCCAAAATCTCCAAGCATAGTCTCTATATTCTGACGGCACATCATTCCTGCTCCAATCGAATTCCTCCGTATACCCGCTATCGAGGAATGGTTTCACCGAAACAGCAAGGAACTGAACGACATTACCGAGCGACTGCCCTGCCGGAATCTCATTGAAATCCTTGTCGCTTACAATATCTATCTTCTTGAACTCATTGCATAACACGTTGGGCCCTCCGGGATAGGTCGGCTTATTATAGTGCGTATCTCCGTAAAAAGCGCTCAACTCCCGAAACTTATCGCCTTTTTCACCACGAGACGGCAAATATAGTTCCCCGCTGAATCCCAACCCGATTAAGCCTCCCGTACAAACGGTCCCTGTCAGCATATCGGCCTCCAGATAGCCTTGGATATAATATTCCGTTTCACTGAATTCTCCTCCCACTTCGCTTCCGCTTCTGGTACAGGAAATCCCGAACCATGCAAATAGCAAAATATAAAAGACCTTTTTCATCACTGTCATCGTTTTATCTGGTGCCACATTTTCATACGAAACTGGTAATAGTTCTCCTCGCCCTCCACCGCACGCGTATCGGGTTTCGCAGGCTCATGAGCTGCATCGAATTCATTAGGAAGGAAATACCCGTTGTGACTTCCGTCCCATCCCCAGTTGCAATGGACATAGTAAAGGTATTCGTAATCCGTCCGCAGCAGGATACTCCAATTGTAGGTCTCTATTTTCTGTTTGTAGGTCATTACCCGGTCGCAAACCCAATAATGTCCATCAGAATAATCATAGCCGGACACTTTCCCTAAAATATATTTCGGTGTCCGATGCGACATGCCGAACACCATGACTGGTCTTCCGTCTGTCATAATAGCTTTCAAAAGCGATACCGCACTGTAATCGGCTTCCGCTACACACGAATACCCCAATGACTGAAAAGTAGGCGTTATCCGATTCGTATTAGTAAATGTTCCACTGCTCCCCCTGACGGTTGCCTGCAAATAATTTTGGGAATTAAGCCTCTCGAACAGACGGGCAATTGCCGGATAGACAGTCGTATCGCAACTATAAATACTTCTATGCTTGCTTATCTTATTCCAGTCCAAGGCATAACCGTCGATGCTCGAAGGATAGCCGTAATGGTAAAGGATTTGCGCCACGGCCACCGCACCGCAGCCGGCATAAGCGTGTTTGTTGGCGGATATCATCGGCATCATCAGGTGATACGGTTCTCCCTGTCCCCAGTTGCAGGCGACCTGCGTCCCCTTGTAGCCGGAGAGCTCCCACGGATAAGTCTTGCGGGTGATATTATTCCCCACACCTCCGCCGTAATCGATATCGACATCGGTAATCCCACCGCCGCTGCCATAGGCAGAAGCGGACGGATAGCCGGGCTCGCCGGGATATATCATCCCGTCCCCTTCGTCGGGAATGGGCAGTCCTACCGCCACACGATAATTGATATCGTAGCTGAGCAGTGTCATGCCCAGACCGGGATTACCCGTTTCGGCTATCTCCTCGAAAGTACCGCTGTCGGTGATACAGAAGACGGGCGGTGTGCGGTCGTCACCCGAAGCAAGAGCAAACCCCTCTCCGTCACCGAGACTGAAAACGTGGTAAACGGGCGAATCCGAAGCGCCGCCCCGCGTATCGCCGGGCCCGCCTATCGTCACGACTCCCGTGATGCTCCGTACCGCTCCGCCCCGCGTCTCCGGGTCCATGCTGCCGAGCATGGTCTCCACCGCCGCACGGGCCTCATCTACGTTCACATAATGGCTGTCGGACGGAAAGGATTCCGGTATCCGCTCCCCGTCGGACTGTTCTTTCGTGCAGGCAACCGCCAGCAGTGCTGCACCCGCTGCAAAAATCCGTAACGCATGCTTCATAGAACACTTATTTGAGAAATGAAACGATTGACCGGTACCCGTCAATCTCACACGCTACAAATCACATGCCTGATATGTATTATTAAACAAGTAAATCTTATCATTCCGACCGGAACCGGTCGGCCGAACTGTTCTCTCCGAAAGAACGGCACGGTAAAAAACCGTCCGCAGGGATACGGCAGACGTCCGGCCGGCTTATCTTTGCAGGGATGAAAAAGATAGGAATCATATCGGACACGCACGGAATTTTCGATACTGCCCTGAAGGGGTTCCTTGCGGATGTGGACGAGATATGGCATGCGGGCGACATCGGTTCGGCTGCGCTCTCCGACGAAATCGCGGCCTTCAAACCGCTCCGGGCCGTTTACGGCAACATAGACGACGCCCAAACACGACGGATATGGCCGGAAACGGCGTGTTTCGCATGCGAGGAAATCACCGTACTGATGACGCACATCGGCGGCTATCCCGGCCGGTACGACCCCTCCTTCCTGCGCCGCATCGAATCGTGCCGACCCGGCATCGTCATAACGGGCCACTCGCACATTCTGAAAGTGATGTACGACCGCCGGCACGGCGCACTGCACATCAATCCCGGTGCTGCGGGCAAATACGGGTTCCACAAAGTCCGGACAGCCATCCGGCTCGAAGTAGACGGCAGTGCCATCGGCAGCCTCGAAGTGGGCGAATGGAAAAAGTAGAAAATCAAGGCAGACCGTCCATCATACGAGTTCGCCGCCGCCTTCGCGCAGTATCTCCGGCTCACCGGAAGTGAGGTCCACCATGGTGGTCGGAACGAGATTCCCGTATCCGCCGTCTACTACGGCATCCACCGTATCGCGGTAGCGTTCGTAAATCAGCTCCGGGTCGGTGGTGTATTCGATAATCTCGTCGGGGTCCTTGACCGAAGCCGTTACCATCGGCACGCCGAGCTCCCGCACGATAGCCACCGGAATGGGATTGGCCGGTACGCGCACCGCCACCGTCCTGCGCCTCCCGAGCGCCCTGCCCGGTATGCGGCCCGAGGCCTGCATGATGAAGGTAAAGGGCCCCGGCAGATTGCGCTTGAGGATGCGGAACTGCACATTATCCACACGCGCATACTCCGAAATATTGCTCAGTCCGTCGCAGACGATGGTGAGTTCATCGTCACGTTTGCCGCGGATGGTTTTGAGACGCTCTATCGCTTTCTGGCTCGCCAGCGAACAGCCGAAGGCATAGACGCCGTCGGTCGGATAGATGATTACACCGTCGCCGCGCAGTATCCCGGCGATACGCGTCACATCCCTGGGGTTCGGGTTTTCAGGATATAGTTTAACGAACATGACGGAAACGTTTAAGGGGCGAACAAGAATGGATTCCGAAAGGATACGCGGCCGTCGCCCGTGACAACATACAAAAAAAGGGTAAGCTACTTATATCGCACCGCTGCGACCGCCTACCCTTGCTCGCTTCCACGCCTGGGGGATTCAGCAGGAGCTGGTCGTATAAGACTTACCCGGCACAAAGATAAGCAAATTTTTCATACTTTTGCAAACGAATCAAAGAGAGCGTACCTTTCCGATGCCCCATCCCTCCCGCCATACCGCAAAGCGACGGCTCCTTACGGCAGCCGCTGTCTTGCTTGCCGTGCTTCTCGCCGCCGGTGCCGCCGGGTACGGCCTGTTCACGGGCAGTATCACCGACCGGGATTCGGTGGTCTGCATCCCGGAGAATACCTCCTTCGAGGCGCTGTGCGATACGCTCTCGGCCGAAGGACGCATCACCCGGCCGGGACGGTTCCGGATAGTGGCACGGGCGATGGGCGCCGACCGAAAGATACGGTCGGGCCGTTACGAGCTGCATGCGGGAATGAGCGCCCACCGGATAGTCTCGATGCTCCGGAGCGGCAGCCAGACGCCTCTGCGCGTCACCTTCAACAACATACGCACCATGCCCCAGTTGGCCTCCGTACTTGGCCGGCAGCTCCGCGCAGACTCCGCCGCCTTCGCCGCCATGCTGCTGGACGACTCCGTGGCCGCCCGCTACGGTTTCCGGCCGGAGGAGTTCATCGGCATGTTCATTCCCGACACGTACGAAGTCTACTGGACGGTATCACCCGACGCCTTCGCCGAACGCATGAACAGGGAGTACCGCCGCTTCTGGAGCGGTACGCGGCAGGAACGTCTGCGCCGCACTGGACTTACGGAAAAGGAAGTGGCGATACTCGCTTCCATCATCGACGAGGAGACCAACCGGACGGACGAAATGCCGGTCATGGCGGGCGTCTATATCAACCGCCTACACCGCGGCATACCCCTGCAGGCCGACCCCACGGTACGTTATGCAATAGGCGATTTCACTCTGAAGCGCATCCTCAACCGACACCTGAAAGTCGATTCGCCGTACAACACCTACCAGCATGCCGGATTGCCTCCGGGACCGATACGCATGCCCTCCGTGGCAGCCATCGATGCAGTGCTCGGTTATGCGGAACACGACTATCTCTACTTCTGCGCCCGGCCCGACTTTTCGGGTTATCACGCGTTCGCGCGCACGCTTGCCGAACACAACCGCAACGCCCGCGCCTACGCCGCCGCTCTCGACCGCCGGGGCATCCGATAGACGGAACGGCCACAGCAGCGGATTCCGGCAGCCGCATCCGATTCACACAACACCGAAAACGTTCCGGCGACACCGGCTATCGCTCCCGCACATCCACGACGCGCAGTACCTGGTAAACGCCGTCGTACCGTTCGGCAAATTCCGACGCCGCACCATCGACACGCCGCACCTCCAGTTCCGCATCCGCCTGCCACTCCGGCCGGCCGGAATCGAGGTACCGCTGCTGCAGATAACCCGACCTATCGACCAACCAGTACACGGCCGTATCGTTCAACGGCCGGAACGTGCGGACCTCATGTGCAAAGGTTACCGTCCCGCGTACGATTTCACCCGGATTGGCCGAGAAACCGCACTCTTCCACCGACCGTCTGTAACGGTGAAGCACCGTCTCTCCCCGCGAAAGCAGCAGACTGTCTTCCGTGAGACCCTCGACCTTCACCGTATCCGAAAACGGAATCGTCACACCGTTCCCGATACTCATTCCGGTCAGTACCACACTTGAACCTAAGTATGATTTATATCAATCTGATATACAGTTGCAATCTATTATTTTCTTGCAGATTTGATACCAAATAGCTCCCAAGCGTATGTTTTATTGAGGAGGATAACTAAAACTATATATAGTTCTGTATGCCGCTATATTTCGAGGATAGTAATACGGAAAATAGGTTTATGCTGACTTTATTAATCTATGTATAACTAGCCTAATGTCAGATATTGTTTTTCTAACTCTGGTTTCATGCTCTTTCAAAAATTGTTGGGATATTACGAAATTCGCTTCTTGCATGTCACCATCTGTAAGCCATTTCCAATAAGACGTTGCTAAATTTTGTATTGCATTTTTATCATCCATAAATTTAGGAAAAGATTCTTTGATTTCTTCTAGTATCATATCTGAAATGACATCCCCTCTGTGAAATGTCATTCTAATATCAGTTTTAGCATCATCTAGGGATATTTCACCTTTGCTAAGTTGTTCTAAAATAGACATATTCCTACTATACACATCGCAAAGTTCCATTAAATCTTTGGATATTATATCGCGAGCTACATCCCTTTTATTCAGAGAGTTGCCTAAATATACAACAGCAATTGTTAGTGCAGTTGTAATAATGAGCATTAATGTATCGATAATATTTATCTCATAGTTTATACATCCTTTAATAAAGGACAAAATTACTAGAGTTACAACTATTCCTATTGCAACTCCACTAGCATATTTAAGTAGTTCTTTCATTACCTGTCTCTTTTGGTTGGATGTTCTATCTCCGTTATGATACGGTTTTTTCTAATTTCACTTTCATCAGAAATGAAAACAATTGTAGAGAGAACCGCTTCGCTTCCCATTTCTAGAGAAAGTTTACCAAAAGCCCCAGATACAAATGAAGATGGATATCCCCATACTCCATCCAAATTAATGATGAGTTTTACTTTGTTTCTTACTGCTTCTTCAAATTTGGGTTTTAACAATACCTCAAAAAATTCTTCACCAGAATGTGGTCCATCTTTACGATATCGAGCTCCTGGAGAGTCAGAGAAATCAGCCTTTATGTCTATGATAATATCTTTCATATTTCTTTTTTATGTTCAACAACCAAACCAAATATAGAGTGTTTCTTAGTGCAAAGATATCACATTTAATGGTCTAAACGATTTTCATATTTATTAAAAATACTATATACCTTTGTTTATTGTATCACCGTTTGTTAATTCCCAAAACAGCATAGTACCAGAAAAGTTGTATTCGAGTGCTTCTGCTGTCTTGTCTTTTAAGTTTATTTTTACATCATTACTTATTATATAGGCTCGTGTAAAATATTGAGAATTGCTATTGACAGCTATTTGTGGAATACCCTTACCTCTAATTTTATTGTCTACTTTTTCTCGTGATTTAATTTTGCCGTCAAGAAGGTCGGGTACTAAATCAGTATTATTTTCCAAACCTATAACTTTCTTGATTTTTTTAAATAACTGCACAGGGATACTGTCAAATATGCCAACGCCTAAATCTATAAATGTGTACATCGTGTGTCCATTAGGGGCGTTATAGGTATATAACCACCATTTGAATTGATTTGCATTTGAATTATTACTTGCGTGATTGTTGGTATTTGACATTGCTTCTATTAGCATTTCATATAGATCTGGGAAAGGTTTATTACTTCCAAACACATGCTTTGTTCCTAGTATACATGCGTTTTTTGCTATATCTGATTGTACTTGATAATTGCTTTCTTGATGAAACAAATTAGTATCACTTTTATGCGCAGACTTTAAAACTTTTGTTGCTTTTACATGATTATAAAAGCCAGACTCAATAAATAATCTAAGAAGTTCTGGATCTGCAGGCGCATTTCCCCTAATGCGTCCTCTTTTTCCTAAAAAGGATTCATCATTAGCACATGCGGCAAGTAATGCTATTGCGTCTGAAGATAAAGCTGTTATATGCGACAAATCACATTGAACCTTTTCCTTGTTGTGCAATAACGATTTGCATTTTATGAAATATTCTAGAATTTCATTTGTATTATCTATGAATGAAAAGTTTTTAGGAACCTCTAGTTCTACATAAGCTTTACGTTCCCATTCCCGTTGTGCCACAAGCCCTCTTCGCCTATTTTCAAGACGATGCCTACGGCGCAACTTGTAACTTTTGCTTTGACGCTTCATTGTGCGCCTCATTCGTTTGAGTTGATAACGTCGCCTTTTAATCTCTTTTTGGGTTTTATAATTCACAGAATCACAATTTAACGACAACATTATAATTTATTAAACCGCTCTATAAGTGCATTGTTTTATCATATCCACTTTGGCGCATTTATTATTTATTCTACAAAAGTACAAAAACAATCCGAGCTATTGAATATAATTCGCTATATTTGCACAATAAAATCGCATCTAAGAATGAAACTAAATAGGATAAAGGCGGTCTTGTCGGACAAAGGTATTTCCCAAACGTGGTTGGCTAAAAAACTGGATAAGAGCTTCAGTATGGTCAATGCCTATGCTTGCAACAGAATCCAGCCTAACTTGGAGACACTGCAGCAAATTGCAGAGATTCTTCAGGTAGACTTAAAAGATCTGATAACAGACAAGGATGAACGGGAATGATGTCCTGTGGACATGTGTTATCTTTTTTAGCGTATAACTTCTGATAATGCAGAAATATAGGAACAGCTATGACACCAGAAGAAAAAGCTAGGCAAAAGATAGATCAGTGGTTCGCCGAGGCGGGTTGGAAAGTAATCAATAGGGAAGATTATGAACCAACCTGTACAGCTGTTGCCATAAGGGAAGGATTGCTGAAGGGTAATCTTGAAGCGGATTATTTCCTTTTCATTAATGGTAAGGCTGTTGGTGTTCTTGAGGCCAAAAGGGAAGATGTGGATGCGCTTTCCGATAAGGTATGTGAGCAGGCGGCATTATATGCCAAAAGAGTTCCTCATATATATCAGACATATCAGAACCCATTGCCTTTTATTTTTACTTCCAATGGGAAGAATCTGTATTTCTGTGACTTCCGCAAGCAGGAGCAAAGTTTCAAACAGATAATGGCTATCCCAACTCCCTATGAGTTGGTCAAGCAGTTAGGGATAGGTGATTATTTTGCAGGACTTCCTACTTTACAAAAAAAAGGATTGCGAGATTGCCAGTATGAAGCCGTAACCGAGTTGGAAAAAAGTTTTCGTACCGGGCAAAACCGTGCCTTGATGGTTTTGGCAACTGGGGCAGGCAAAACATATACAGCTTGTCTTGCTGCATATCGGTTGCTGTCCTATACTCCTATGAGAAGGATACTGTTTCTGGTGGATAGAAATAATCTTGGCAAACAAGCCGAGGGCGAATTCGGAACTTTCCGATTGACAGAAAACGGAGAAGCCTTCAATACCATATTTACGGTAAACAGGCTTCGTTCTTCATCCATTCCGTCAGACAGCAATGTGATTATTTCGACTATTCAGCGCCTCTTTTCCTTTTTAAAAGGAGATGTTATCGACGATGATGACGAAGATGAAGGTAATGAACCAGCCGAAGAAATCATTTTGCCGCCTAATCCAAACCTGCCGCATGATTATTTTGATTTGATTATCATAGACGAATGTCATCGATCCATTTATGGAAACTGGCGGAAAGTATTGGAGTATTTTGATACGGCAAGACTCGTTGGATTGACAGCCACACCTGTACCGGAGACTATGGCGTTCTTCAACAACAACCGTATAGTCAATTATACTCTGGAAAAAAGTATTGTTGACGGCGTGAATGTGGATTGCCGTGTATATAGAATCAAAACACAGGTAACGGAGAATGGCGGTGCCATATTGGAGGGTGAAAAGGTAAAAGAAGAAACACGCTATACAGGAGATATAAAAACCATCTTCAACAAGGAGACTAAAACTTATACCAGTAAGGAACTGAATCGAAGTGTCATCAATCCGGCACAGATTAAACTTGTCTTATCCACTTATCGCGATGTAGTCTATACCGAACTATTCAATGACCCTCAAAGGGAAGCCAACTTTGACTATTTGCCGAAGACATTGATATTTGCCCTCAACGAAACTCACGCTACCAATATCGTACAGATTGCGAAAGAGGTATTCGGCCGTACCGATAACCGCTTTGTGCAAAAAATCACATATTCTGCAGGCGACAGCAACGAACTGATACGCCAGTTCCGCAACGACAAGGATTTCCGTATTGCAGTTACCTGCACATTGGTTGCAACCGGAACGGATATAAAACCGTTGGAGGTTGTGATGTTTATGCGCGATGTGGAATCGTTGCCCCTGTATATACAGATGAAAGGTCGCGGCGTGCGCACCATTGGAGACGAGCAACTGCGCAATGTCACCCCGAATGCATTCAGTAAAGATTGCTTCTACTTGGTTGATGCCGTAGGTGTAACTGAACACGAAAAGATAATACCGACGACAGCAGATGAGCCGACAACAAGAACAATTACTCTTAAAGAGTTATTGGAGCGGATCAGTCATGGCTATCTCCCCGATGAATATTTGCAACGTCTTGCAGCAACGCTTTCTCGAATATATAACAAGGCAGACAATTCGCAGAGAAATGAGTTCGCCCGCTTGGCTCATGATGACATGAAGGGACTTGCTTCCAGAATTTATGATGCACTTGACAATAGCACACTCCCACCGTTTGTCAGCATAAACGAGCCAAATAACGAGCGGAAAGGATTGGTTTCCCCACTTGCCAATCATGCAGATGCAAGACGATACTTGCTTATTCTTGCCGCAGGATTTGTCAATACGATGATGCCGGGAGAAGATACACTTATCTCTAAAGGGTTTTCTATTGAGGAAGCACAAAACACGACCGAGGCTTTCGAAGAGTTTTGCAGAGAACACACTGACGAAATTGAAGCATTGCGAATCATTTACAATAATGAAGGAGAGCCGATTACTTATTCAATGTTAAAAGATTTGGAGAACAAGCTCAAAATGGCAAACAATCATTTCAAATCCAAGCAACTTTGGAACTCGTATGCCATCCTGAATCCAAACAGTGTGCGACGCTCTACCACCAAAGAAGAAAGCGATGCACTTACAAATATCATTCAGCTTGTGCGCTATGCTTTCCGGCAAATCGAACGGTTGGATAGTGTAGTCACTACCTCCAAACAGTACTTCAATCTATGGCTAGGACAAAACCAGCGAGAAATAACAGATAAACAGCGCGAAGTGATAAGTCGCATAGTGGACTACATCGCCTCCAACGGTGCTTGTACTGTGAGGGATATTCGTGAAGACGATGCAACCCATGCGGCACAAATGATACGGGCGTTTGGTAATATGCAGAAAGCAGACGATGCACTTCGTTCTCTTTATACATTTGTAGTTTTAAGAAAAGCAGCATAATAAATAATGGCAACAAATAACACAACAGAGCAATCACTCACCAAAAAGGTATGGAATCTTGCTACCACTCTTGCCGGGCAAGGGATTGGATTTACCGATTACATAACTCAACTCACCTATCTTCTGTTTCTGAAGATGGATGCCGAGAATGTGGAAATGTTTGGAGAAGAATCCGCTATCCCAGATGGCTATCAGTGGGCAGATCTGATTTCTCTTGACGGCTTAGATTTAGTCAGACAGTATGAAGAAACGCTTAAACTGCTTAGCGAACAGGACAATCTGATCGGTACTATCTATACAAAGGCGCAAAACAAGATTGACAAGCCCGTTTATCTGAAAAAGGTCATTTCCATGATTGATGAGGAACAATGGCTCATCATGGACGGTGATGTGAAAGGTGCTATCTACGAAAGCATCCTCGAAAAGAACGGACAAGACAAGAAAAGCGGTGCGGGGCAATACTTTACTCCCCGTCCACTTATCAAAGCAATGGTGGATTGTATCGCTCCTCAAATAGGAGAAACGGTTTGCGACCCGGCATGCGGAACAGGCGGTTTTCTGTTGACGGCTTACGATTACATGAAAGGCCAGTCAGCAAGTAAGGAAAAACGGGATTTCCTGCGTAACAATGCCTTACATGGTGTGGATAACACTCCATTGGTGGTAACACTTGCCTCAATGAATCTATATCTGCATGGCGTAGGCACAGACCGAAGTCCGATTGTCTGTGAAGATTCGCTGGAGAAAGAGCCGTCAACGCTTGTAGATGTGATACTTGCAAATCCTCCATTCGGAACACGCCCAGCTGGTTCTGTCGATATCAACCGTCCGGATTTCTATGTAGAGACAAAGAATAATCAGCTGAACTTCCTGCAGCACATGATGCTGATGCTTAAAACCGGAGGTCGTGCAGCTGTAGTGTTGCCTGATAATGTACTTTTCGAAGGAGGGGCTGGTGAAACAATTCGCAAGAAGTTGCTGACAGATTTTAATCTGCACACCATTCTCCGCTTGCCTACAGGTATATTCTATGCCCAAGGCGTAAAAGCCAATGTCTTGTTCTTTACGAAAGGACAACCGACAAAAGAGATTTGGTTCTATGATTATCGGACAGATGTCAAGCATACTCTTGCCACCAACAAACTCGAACGCCATCATCTGGATGACTTTGTCTCTTGCTACAATAACCGGATAGAAACCTACGATGCAGAAAATAATCCGCAAGGACGATGGCGGAAATATCCGGTAGAGGACATTCTCGCCCGAGACAAAACAAGCCTTGACATCACATGGATAAAACAAGGTGGAGACGCTGATGATCGTTCACTTTCCGAACTGATGGCAGATATCAAAGAGAAAAGCCAAAGGATAAGTACCGCTGTGGCTGAACTTGAAAAGTTACTGGCAAACATAAATGAGGATTGAGTGTATGGAAAACAATAAGATAGCCATATCAGTCGAACAACAGTTTAGGGAAGTCATAGACATCATTCTCCGGCATAAAAGCCGTGCTTCCAAAGCTGTCAATGAAGAACTGCTGCTTACAGCATGGTATGTGGGAGGTTATGTTTCAGCCAAATTGAAAAGCGAAGAATGGGGGAGCAAGGTCGTAACACAGTTGTCTGAATATATTCGTTCACGACGACCGGACATCAAAGGATTTGGGCGAAGCAGCATTTATAACATGGTGCTATTTTATGACGAATATTCTTCTGCGGCATTTGCTACTACAGTTGAGAAATACCTGAACTCTGAATTTGTCCAGCCAAGAATTGGACAAATAGAGACATCACATTCAGAGCCATCTTCAGAACACGCAATAATAGTGCATCCAAAAACTGCACAAATCGTCCAGTCAGGAATTGGACAAATGCCGAAGATACTGGAATTAACAACATTGACTAACCATATCGAAATCTTGTGCCGTTGTAAAAGCAACGAAGAACGGATGTTCTATATTCTTTATGCCAATAAAGAACATCTGGTAAAACGGGAACTTCAGCGTTGTATCTCAAATCAGACATATACGGCTTTATTAGGTAATAAGGACAATATGTCAAAAAGATTGCTTAAAACATATCCTGAAGCTCCGGTCATGTTTAAAGATACTTTGTTTGTTGATTTTCTTGATTTGCCGAAAAAGCATAGTGAATCCCGGTTGAGAAACGGATTGCTGGAGCACATGAAGCAGTTCATTCTTGAATTGGGCAAGGATTTCATATTCATGGATCAGGAATATCGTCTCAATATCGGGGCATCCACATTCAAGGCTGACTTGTTGTTTTATCATCGTGGATTGCAAGCACTGGTCGCTGTAGAATTGAAAAAGACCAAATTCCATCCTCGCGACCTCGGCCAGTTGGAATTTTATCTGGAAGCACTCGACCGGGATGTGAAACGTTCCAATGAAAATCCGTCTATTGGTATAATTCTCTGTCCGGAAGCTGACCGGGTAGTGGTGGAATATGCCATAAGCCGGAGTATGAGCCCTACGATGATTGCAGAATACAAGCGCATCCTTATTCCGCAGGAACGTATGCAGGAGAAACTGAACGAATTTTGTAACCTGTTCCTGAATAAAGACTGATAGCCATGGATACCAAGAAATTACGTCAAAAGATATTAGACCTTGCCATTCATGGCAAACTTGTGCCGCAAGACCCGAACGATGAACCTGTATCTGTCTTGCTTGAACGCATCAAGGCAGAGAAAGAGCGATTGATAAAAGAAGGGAAGATAAAGAGGAGTAAAAAGTCTGCAAAGACTTCTGATACGCCCCATTATCAGCAGGATGTACCGTTTGAGGTGCCTGCTTCTTGGGATATTGTTTCTATTTCGGATTTATTTTTATTAAATCCGAAATCAGAATTGGATGGCAATATGAAAGTTGGATTTATCCCAATGGCTCTTGTAGAAGACGGATTTTCGGGAAATCATTTTTTTGAAGAACGTACATGGAAAGATGTAAATAGAGGCTATTGTCATTTCCAAAATGGCGATATCGGTGTTGCAAAAATATCACCATGCTTCGAAAATCGTAAATCAACGATATTCGATAATCTTCCTAATAATTATGGGGCAGGAACAACGGAATTGGTTATACTTCGACCCATCAAAGTTTATGCTAAATTCTATCTTTATCTTTTTAAATCAGATTGGTATCTCAAAGAAGGAACTAAATACTTTAAAGGTGTAGTTGGTCAACAAAGAGTTCACAAAGAGATATTTACAGACTTACATATTCCTCTTCCTCCTTTTGCCGAGCAATGTCGTATCGTTGCAGAGATAGAGCGTTGGTTTGCTTTGATAGACCAAATAGAACAGGATAAATCAGACTTACAGACTGTCATTAAGCAAGCTAAAAGCAGAATCCTAGATCTTGCTATTCACGGCAAACTAGTATCGCAAGACCCTAATGATGAGCCAGCTATTGAACTGTTGAAGCGCATCAATCCCGATTTCACACCTTGTGATAACGGGCATTATCCGCAGTTGCCTGATAGTTGGACAATAGTTCCCATGCAAATGCTATGTTCTTTGGCGGATGGAGAAAAAGTTGACGGTAAAGAAATGCCAAACCTTGACGTGAAATTTCTAAGAGGAGAGAGTGAGTTTAAGATTTTAAAAAGCGGCAAATATGTAGCAGCAAATAGTCTTTTGATTTTAGTCGATGGAGAAAACTCTGGTGAAGTATTCAGAACGCCGATCGAAGGTTATCAAGGTAGCACATTCAAGCAACTACACCTCAATGAAAATATGTGTGCCGACTATCTCTTGTATGTTATAAATTTGCATCGTAAGGCTTTGCGTGAGAACAAAGTAGGTTCGGCAATACCTCATTTGAACAAAAAACTATTTAAGGCGATAGAGGTGCCTGTACCGCCTTATAACGAACAAATAAGGATTGTAGATGCAATAAATTCAGCCCTGAATAGATTAGATGCAATAATGGAGAATTTATAAGTCCTCCATTATTGCATCAAGTTTTTCAAACATCGCTTTTACTGCATTGATTATACGCTTTTGTTCTTCTTTTGGCGGTATTGGTATGTAAAGTTTAGAGTATTCCGAAATCCAATAACGCTTATGAGTGTCACCAATGAGCCGTGTTATACTCATAAACATAGCAACATATTCAATTTCTATATCCTCTGCCACTTTTAAGATTTTCATGGCAGATGATTTTACCTTGAATGAGAAGTTAACGAGCTTTGAATCTGTGGTAAAATCATCAAAAATGATACAGGGTGTATTCTGATAAATTCCTTCTGTTTCATTGGTATATCCTATAATAAAAGACTTTCCTGCCGTTAAAACTGGAGTTAAATATCTATCGTTATAATCAGTTGAATTGACAATATAGGCTTGTGGCTGTTCATATTCAACGATGTTTTCTAATCGACATTCGCACCATCCCTCAGGCAACTGCGGATAATGCCCGTTAGGTTGCGCTTTATATTGTTATCGTATTCATCAAAAATTAATGTATATGATAACAAGATTCAAAGATTATCTCGCCAAAACGAATTTGGCAAAGAATACCGTGACATCGTATGTGTGGACGGTTAACTACTTTCTCAGTCACTATGGAGAAGTGAACAAAAAAAACCTATTGGCTTATAAGGGCTACTTGGTAGAGAACTTCAAACCGCAGACCGTCAATCTTCGTTTGCAGGGCATCAACAAGTATCTGGAGTTTATTAAGCAGGATAAGCTGAAGGTGAAATTTATCAAAGTGCAACAGAAGAACTTCTTGGAGAACGTAATCAGTGATGCTGACTATAAATTTCTGAAAACACGGTTAAAAGCAGAAGGCTACGATGACTGGTACTTTGTGGTTTGGTTTATGGCCGCTACAGGTGCCCGTGTGAGTGAGCTGCTACACATCAAGGTGGAACATGTAAAGGTGGGGTATCTTGACCTTTATAGCAAAGGTGGGAAGATACGCCGCCTTTATATTCCAAAGAATCTGCGGAGTGAAGCTACCCAATGGTTGAAAAGTAAGAGCATGACGAGCGGTTATATTTTTCTTAACCGTTTCGGGCAGCGTATCACAACACGAGGTATAGCCCAACAACTAAAGCATTTCGCCGAGAAATATGGTTTGAACAAAGAGGTAGTATATCCTCACTCTTTCCGCCACCGCTTTGCTAAGAACTTCCTTGACCGTTTCAATGACCTCGCATTGCTTGCTGACCTTATGGGGCATGAAAGCATTGAAACCACTCGCATCTATCTGCGCCGTACAGCCAGCGAACAACAAAAGATTGTTGACAAGGTTGTAAATTGGTAATGTAAGACCTTAGAAGCGTATTCTATCACGCTTCTAAGGCTTTTTGAAGGTTATCGAGAACAGAAAACATCTCTTCAATTTTTAACACTATTCTATCTTGTTCTTTTCGTGGCGGTAATGGCATCCTTATTTTATGTAATTCATTAGAAGATAATCCTAGTAATCCTATGCCTTTACCTCCTATTAGATTATATTCTTTCAAAAATCGTAAAACATAATGGTAAAATAAGACATTTAGGTCTCCTTTAGGACGTAATCTATGAATGTGGTTCTGGATGCAAATATTATAATCGAAATTCCATATTGCAGAACGCCCAATATCTCCACCTTCACATACAAGTAAGTCACCTTTTTCGACAGTGCATTTTTCTAACTCATTGTCCTTAAAAGGCATTTGTTTAATAATAGATAAGTCAAACTGATTCCAATACACATTAGATGTTGTAAGATAGTTTCTCCATACACCTTCCTTGTTTGATGAGTTAAGAGCCTTTCCTGTATTATGATAGAATATATCTCCTAAAATTACATCAATCCAACCAACGGGATAATGCCCGTTATCACAAGTGATTTCGGCTTCTGGGTTGATGCGTTTGAGCAGCTCCGATGCAGGCTCGTCATTCGGATCTTGCGGCACGAGCTTGCCGTGAATGGCAAAGTCAAGAATTTTGCTTTTGGCTTGCTTGATGATTGTTTGCAAGTCAGATTTATCTTGTTCAATTTCATCAATCGAAGCAAACCAACGCTCTATTTCCTTAACAATACGCTGTTGTTCAGTAAGAGGGGGAATTGGATAAAGCCAAGAAAGAATATGGCTATTATTAATAGACGGAGAATTATCCCCTTTCATATATTGATTTAATCCATCTACAACATAATCAGATAACATTAAATAATAGCAATACTGAGATAGCAACAACTTTGAAGGAGAGCAGACATAGAAACCGGTTGATGCTATCCAACCATTTTCTGGGACGATAGCAATATTTCTAAGGTAAGGTCTTACCATAGAAAATAGGACATCACCAGCTTTCGTATAACGAGTAGCTCTTGAAGGAGCATCGGCTGTCCGCATTATTTTAGGATTGTTGATTATATTTACTTTGTTGTCAATTGCATCAATGTCTACATATATAAATGTATCACCTTGTGGAATGCAACTTCTTAATGGTGAAAAAATCTCATTTCCAGTTGTCCACACCCATGAACTTGGAATCTCAAATGGTACATTCTCATAATGGGGCGTATGTATAGTAAGTGATGATTAATTATACGCTAAAGTTTTTCCGTAACATACTTTGAATTAGTTTTTATCTTCTATTCCCTTTTTTCTGTTCTCTCCACGGAAGATTAGACGATGAGCCGCCAGAACCAGTACCGACATGAACCTCTGCCGGACCACCAGCGGCAAGAGTGAACGCTGCTCCCAGCAGTTCCGCCTGCTTTCCGTTTACTTGTTCCTGTGGCTCGAACACGGCATTGACAAACTCCTCATCCGTGATATGGCCGTTGAAATGTCTTTGTGCCACATCATAGTCTATCTGGAACTTGATGTCCTCAAAAAGTTCCTCTCCGACCCGTGTCCAGATGTGGAGCGACGGATTCCGGTAATTGGGGACATTGATGCGGACAAGCTCAGCACCGGACGAGAGGCTGTAACGCTGAGGGTTTGCCTTGCGGTCAAGTTGGTCTATCTGCTTCCTCTGTCTGTCTATGACGGCATCCTTCTCCTTGGAGTGCTGTTCGGCGGCTTCCGCCCGGCGGATGGCTGCGTCTATCTCTTTCTGGTAGCCGTCCCGCAACTTCCCGATGTCCGACTTGTGCCGCTCCACTAATCGAGCCTTTTCTGCCTGAAGTTCCTTGAGCCGTTTGTTGAGCCCGGCAATCTCTTCGTCCTTGTCCGAGAGTTCCTTTTTCGCTTTGGCAAGGTCTCCCTTGCCGAACCACGAGAGGATGGTGTTCCTGCCCTCCTGCGCCTTCTCCACATCGGCCTGCAATTTGGCAATGTCTTCCTCGTACCGGATTACCTGCTGCCTGTAATAGTCCGAGTTTGCCTGATGCCTTGCCGTGGAGCCGACAATACCCCGTTGCAGCCCGAATGGTTCCATGGCCGCTGCATAGCTGTTCTGGTACTCGTGCAGTTTAGTACGCCGCATCACATCGTCCGCCGACAGGCGGGGACCGGACTTCGTTTCATACTTCTTCTCACCCTCCCGCTTCCTGCGGACGCGCTCCCCGGTTACAATGGGAACGACGGTGGCGTGCAGGTGCGGGGTCTTTTCGTCCATGTGCAGCACGCACGATACAAGGTTCTCATCCCCGAATGTATCCCTTAGCCATTTGAGATTGGCATTAATCCAACTGTCCAGTCTGCCGCCATTGGCAATCTTCATCATCTGTTCATGTGTCCCGGTCAGAATAATGCGGATGGCTTTTGTCTGGTTCTTGCCGACCTTGCGGCGCAGCCCGGCGGTGTCGATACGGTGCTGTATCGCCTCGGTGCGATTGGACACCCCCTCTGGGAACCTGACCAGCTCCCGGTTGAGATGTGTCCGTCCTGCATCGGCATTTGCCGGAACATATTTCTTCCCCTTGGCATCCTTTCTTTCTATATGGCATGACATACCGGAGTCATTCCCGCTGCCACGTTGCAGGTGGCAGACCGCGTATTGTGTATTGCTCATATCTGTTCGTTTTATGATTGTTGTTTCTGTTGTAAAATCCCGTCCTATTGCCGGAGGCATATACTTGGCTCCTGAGGGACACCCCTCGGCCTATGAGCTTTTTGACTGCCGGACGCGGAGCGGAGGCGGTGAAAATGCCCTAATAGGCTACGGGATTTTACAACCCCTTTTTCATGGGACAGCGAGCTGTCCGATACCTTTCCGTCATTCCACCCTCCCGGCATCCACCAGTTCAAGTCCGAAGGTGTCGATGAATGTCTGCAGTACGGGGTTGCGTTCTATCATCCTCGCAAGGATCATCTGCGGCGTGTCTTCCATCAGCAGGAAGTCGGCGATGTCCAGTCCTTGACTGTGCTGTTCATTGGTCGCTATCCTTTCCAGCAGGTCGGAGCATGTGACACGCCTGCATACGGATTCCAGTATCGGCAGCCGTTGCCTCCATTCCTCCGTTGCCTTAAGGTCGGGGAAGAGAATCACCTCCCGACCGTCCAATACCTGCATGGCCTCGCTGTTGAAGCACCCGTGCATCCCTCCGGTGGCAAGCCAGATGAAGTCGGGTATGAAATGGGCGGCGACAAGTGCCGTCTTCTCGCTCTCGACAATGGCTACAGGCTTGGCAGACATGGTGGCGGAACTGTCCGACAGCAGATGTTCTCCGAACAGGCACTGTTTCATGCGGAAGTCTTGCACCTTCCTCACCGAATGCACCCAGCTGACATGATTGAAAGGCTCCTTGATACGGTGTCCGGTTACGGCGTCGTAGCCCATGATCTTGCCCGCACGCACGTTGCCGTCCCGGTCTGTCTGCCAGAATACGGTTGCCCCGCCCCACATCCTTGACGTGCCTACCCTGTAAAGGCGGAACAGCCTGCCGGTGTCCTCCTTGCCCGCCACTTTGGAGAAGTACCGGTATAAGGGGTTGATGTCGTACCTGCGCATGGACTGCTCCACCCAATCAGAGGGGAGAAAGGAAATCTGTGGTTTCTGTTCGGGCTGTGGTTTCGCCTCAGGTCTTGCAGACATTGGGGTATAGCTGTTCCCTCCCTGCTCATTCAGTTTTTCTTTGACAGCAGGATTGTCCCGGAAGTATTCTTTTGGGGTATAGTGGTAGCCGCAACTGTTGATGTGGTCGCAGATGCCCACGTTGTCAGGGAAGGAAATTTCTCCCTCCTCGTCAATGTAACGGGTGAAGCAGGACTTCCTGCCGCATTCCGGACAGGCGGTCTTGCTGCCCGGACGGTATTTCTGTAGATGGAATCTGTATTCGGTCATGATGTTCTCTTTTGTGGATTCCTGCAAATGAAAACCGTCATTTGCAGTTTGCAGTTCTTGCAGTCTTGCAGGAATTTTACTTTTCCGGCACTCTGAAACTGCAAAACTGCAAAGACTGCAGGCTGCAACAAGGGTTCATCCGTTGCAGTCCGGGATTGGCGGTTCGGCATCGCATTCATTAGATTCGCCAGATTTATCATATTTGATTTTCTCGTAATGCCCGGCCTTGGCTTTCCGCAGGAGCCTGCTCCGGCACAGCTCCTTGAGGTAGTTCATCACCGTGCGCTCGCTGACATTCTGCAGTTCCTTTCCAATGGTGATGGCCGTCTTCGTATCGAACGTGTCCGGCAGCAATGACAGCAGCACCTTGGGCGGTTCCTCGCACATGTCCTCCGCCACGAAGGAACGGATGCGGCGGTACGAATCCTCGAAATAGCCGTTCAGCCGGATGGCGGCTTTTACCGATGCCGTGTCCACAGACTGCAGGTGGCTCTCGCCGGATGCATACCGCAGCACCTGCATTAGCAGGGCCAGCCGTGCCACTTGCGCCGGATGCTTCATCTCACGGCTATCCACCTCGGCATCGTCCTCTATCAGGTTGATGCGTTCCACCTTCCTGTTCCACCATGAGAAGAAATATTCCTTTGCCTCCCTGTCCATGGACAGCACATGGGGCATCCTTTCTTCCTCTCCGGTGTCATAGTCAAGGGCAAGAACCTTGAAAAGTATCTGCTCCCAGCGTGCCGCCGCCAGAGCCGCCCTGTCCACTCCGCCATCATCCCACTCTGTCCATTTTGACATTTTCCAAGACTTGGGCAGCACGAACAGGAAGCGGTCGAGCAGTCCGTTATCCTCGAAACCTTTCGTCAGCAGTTCATGTACGCGCTTGGTCTGCGTGGTTCCGACGATATTGATGCACGGCTGTTCTATGTGGATAGGCATCGTGCTGCTGACCCTTGTCACATCCAGTGCCCCGCCGCTCCATGCCGTGAGCAGTTGCTCTATGAGCTGCCCGTTGGTGTAGCGGTTGGCGGAGTTGAACATGCCCATGATCTCGTCCACCAGGATGGCCACGCTGCGGGGATTGCTGTTGTGTGTCAGCAGGAGTGATTCCGGAGTGAAGTCGGACACGACGGTACGCCGCAGCACGGGCTTCTTCCCGTTTTCCCCGGTGGCCTTCCATGCCTCCAGTTCCGTCTCATACGCCTTGAACAGGGCATAGTCATGTTTCCGTATGGGGCGGTATGCCGCCTCCAGCGGCGGTGTCTTGCCCAGTCCCGGCCTGCCCACGAGGATGATGTAGAGGGCGGCATTGCTCTGCCACTCGCCCTTGATGCGGATGCGGTAGGTGCCGCCCAATGCCGCAGACACAGCCGACAGCATGGCCGTCGCTATGAACTCGGCCTTGTAGTTCTCATACCGGGCCATGTCAAGGATGACGGACTGCATCGTCTGCGGGAACACTTCCAACGGGAAATCGGTATCATTGATATGTTCCGCCTCCATGCGGATCCGGTTGCACAGTTCGAGCCGGATGTTTGTCATGTCAGCCATTTTTCTTCTTGCAATAGGATGTCACACTCTCGGATTTCCCTCCCGTCTGTATGCGGTGTATGTCCGACTTGGCATACATGTTCTTGTTGCCTACCTTCACAGGGACGAGGTAGCCGCGCTTCGCCCACAGGTTGAGCGTGCCGTCGCACACGTTCAACAACTCACGGACCTGTTTCGTGTTGAGCCATGTCTCTTCCGCAGCACGCTGCATCTCCGCATCCAGTTCTTCCTGCCGGGCCGCCATCGTTCGCTGCACGATGGACTCGGCAAACATCTTAAGGTCGGCGGGTGAAACCTCCAGCTTCACGTTCGCGCCCTGTTCGACCAGGCTTTCTATGGTAATCATAAATATCAGTTTTTGAATTTTGTGATGACCATCTGCATTGGTTCCCTGGTGCCCCGCTTCCGATGGCTTATAAAAGAGAGGCACCGCCAATCCCCGGGAAAAGGATTGACGGTGCAAAAGTATATGCGAATTGAAACAGATTGATATTGAATACTTTGTCTTAAATTGTCATGACAATTCAAGTCTGCATGACCATATAAAACGGCTCATTTTGCCTTATCCTGCGGCAGTTTCCGGGCTGTCATCCGTGGAGATTCCATCGATTTCCTGAGCCAGTGCCCGGTACAGTTCCCGGTTCTCGTCACTCTCGATAAGAGGCACCATCTGGTCTTTGCCGTCTTTGATGACATGCCTTGCCGTCTTCAGCGAGCCGACCGCCTGCCGTATGGCGCTCTCGCTTTTCAGCGGGGGCAGGTCGGGGAACTGCAACACCATCCCCACGCTGTACTCCTTTGCGGCGTGCAGCCCGGCCACCAGCCGCAGGTCTTTCAGCACATAGAACGGAAGTGCCTGATGGACGGCGCTCGTGTTTATGGAAACGAAATGGCGGATACATTGTATGACTGCCTCCTTATTTCTGCACTTGAGATAATCCGCAAGTGACCGCTCCTGTATCTTCTTCTTTCCTGCCGTCCGCTGTGTCTGCGGTGCCGTGCCGATACCGGATTCCGTTGTCTCGGTCTGATTGTTTTCGGTATCATTACCGCTCATCCTGTCCTTTACGGACTGCAACGCCCATTCGCCGATGCCGCCTTTCTCAATCGCGCCCTTCATGGCGAAGTGTCTGTCCCAGTCCTCCTGCGTGCGGAAGCCGTTCTTTATGGACACCTCGATAATCTGTCTGACGACAATGGAGCAGCCCATCCGCTCGGCGTTTCCTGCCTTGGGATGCCCGGCCTGCCTGCTGACCATGTCCACCATCGCCTCGAAGCTCTTGCCGTAGTACAGCCAGCTCAATACAAGAGGGGCGGACAATGTCACGCAACGTTTTCTTACGCTCTGTCTGAAAATGTATTTCATCCTGCTCCAGAATGTAGTCGGAGGAGGGGCAGCATCCTCTTCCCTCTGTTTCCTGTAAAGTTCCACGATCTGCCCCGGCACCGCGTTCTCCTTGAAATGGAGGTCTATGTTCCTAAAGCCGTCCGTGCTGTCGTCACGCCATGACATCTGCCATTCCTTTTTGATTCCGGGCAGCTGCCTGAATATGGCACGGCATACGGCGAGGTACTGCACCTCGTTCCCGTCCGCCATCATTTTCGCGAAGCGGGTGTATTCCTCCCTGTGCGCGGCCTTCCATTGTAGGAGGTCCGCCTTGAACTGTTCGTATGTCTGTTTCTGCCCGTCCATAGGATTTTATAAATGATAAAAGCGAAATATGATAATCAGTCCAGAAGGTTTACCAGTTCCTTCTTCATCTCGTCGTCAATCTTGCGGTACCGGGCAAAGGCACGGCTGCCTTCCGAATGTCCCGACATGGAGGCTATCAGGTTCGGGTCCTTGACCTGTCGGTACAGGTTGCCGATGAAGGTCTTGCGTGCCGTATGGGTAGATGCCACCTCGTACAGGGGTCTTGCCACGTCCTCCCTTGTCTTGGGGTCGAGAACTATGACCATGCGGTCGATGCCCACGTACTTGAGTATCTCCTTTATCTTCTTGTTGTAGCCGAAGTGCGAGAACCGGGGGAGCAGGGCGTTCTCCAGATCCTTGTAGCGTTCCAGTATGTCCAGCGCCTTCTGGTTGAGCGGTACACGCACCGTATTGGCATGTTCCATCTTCGTCTTCTGCGGGATGTACTCCACGAAGCCGTCCACGATGTTGGCCTTGGTCAGCCTGTTCAGGTCACTCACGCGGCATCCTATCAGGCACTGGAACATGAAGATGTCACGGTAGACCGGGTAGGTAGTTCCCATGCCGCTCAGGTCGGCGTAGTACACCTTGTCCCGCTCTTCGAGTGTCAGGTAGAACGGGTCGCCGTACATCGGCCGGGCAATCTGGTACTGGTCGAAGGGGTTGTTCCTTGTCAGTCCGCGCTTGATACACCACTTGACGACGGTGCGGATGCGGTAGAGCGAGCCCGACATGCTGTTCTCGGAACGCTTCTGCCCGACATCGCGGTGCTTCTCGTTCCGGTAGAATACGGGATATATGTCCACATATTTGTGTTCCTCCTGCATCCACAGCTTGAAGTCCCTGATGTCGTCAGCCGTTATGGTATCAATACACAGATGGAACCCCCGCTGGTGCAGCACTTCGTGGCGGAAACGCTCGTAGCGCAGCACCTTGTTGAGATTGTCGAGATGGTGCTTGCGGCTTTCGTCCGCGAGCGGTGTCTCCTCGATGTATTTCCGTATCTGGTACGAGAGCAGGTATTCGTCGGCCCTGTTGCCGCCCCTCGCGTTGATGTTGGGATGGTGGTATTCCTCTATCAGGCTTTTGAGCCAGCTGCCGTCCACGCCCCGGTGGTACTCTTTCGTGATAAGGTGGGTGATCTGCTGCACGTCCTTGTCGAAGGACATCTTCTTCTCCTCCGACACCAGTGCCACGCGGGGCTTGTAGCCCTGCCGTTCCGGGCTCCAGTGGTTGGGGTTGATGGACAGTTCGCTCGCGGCCTTGATGTCCACGCCGCCAATGTCCCGGACACGGAAATAGACCCGTGCCTGGTCGGTGATGTTGTTCTTGGCGGCGGTCTTCCGGATGAATGCGGTCACTTTCATATGTATGTCCTCCTTTCTGTCTTAGTCTATCATTTCCACAAGCCTGCGCTTCATCTCATCGTCTATCGTGCGGTAGCGGCTGAACGCCCTGCTGCCCTCCACATGCCCCGACATGGAGGCTATCAGGTTGGGGTCGGGTACCTGCCTGTATAGGTTGCCCACAAAGGTCTTGCGTGCCGTGTGGCTGGTGGCCACCTCGTACAAGGGCTTCTGCACGGTGTTGTAGCCGTGTGTGTCAAGGATGGTCACCATACGGTCTATGCCGCAACGCTTCAGCAGTTCCCGTATGCCGAGGTTGTAGGTGTGTATCTGCCTGAACGGGAACAGCCTGTCGGCATTGGCATCGTAGCGTTCCAGTATCTTCAACGCCTTCTCGTGCAGGGGTACCCTGACGGTCTTCGCCTGACATTTCTTCGTCTTCTGCGGCATGTATTCCAGAAAACCGTCCTTGATGTTGGCCCTTGTGAGACGGTAAAGGTCACCCACGCGGCAGCCGACATAGCAGTGGAACACGAAGATGTCACGGATGACGGCCAGTTTCGGGTTGTCGCTCAGGTCTGCGTCATACAGGATGTTTCTTTCTTCGGAAGTGAGGAAGAACGGGTCGCCGTAGGTCGGTTCCTTGCAGCCGTAGAGCACATAGACCTCGTTGTCGGAATACTTCATCTTCTTGCACCAGTGCAGGAAGGTGCAGAACAAATTCATGATGTTGATGACGGTCGTGCCGGAAAGCGGTCTCGGCCTGTGGTTGATGAGCAGGCGGGGAGCGTAGAAGTCGGGATGTTCCTGCCGCAGCAGGTATTCGTTCACCACATAATCCCGGAAAGCGTTCATTTGCTCCAGCGTGACGGTCTCCACGAAGAGGGTGAAGTCCGCCTCGCCCAATATCTCCCGGCGGTAGTCGTGGTAGCGGGTCATCTTGCGCTCGAAGCGGACGATATGCTCCTTTGTTCTCTCCGCACCGTCAAACTTCTCCAGATACTCGTGGACACGGGCGAGCAGGTTCGGGTGGTTGCGCTCGAAGGCGCGAACAGGGTACAGCACATCCTCTATGACTTGTCTCATCCACCGGCTGTCCGCCTTGTCCGAAAAGATCTTCTCCGCCCGCTCGATGATGGCGGCAATCTGTTCCGGCAGCCGTTTCTGCTCGGCGGCGGGCACGGCTGTCGTGCGCCTGTAACTGAGGGTGTCGGAATCCCAATACCTGTCCTGCACCTCAAGAGGTGAGACCACTTTTATGTCTACACTCTTCTCCCTGACCCGGAAACAGATGTTCGAGGTCTCTGGGGAGCACTTTTTCAGATAGACGGAAACTTTCATCTGCATCGCTTTTTGAATCACACCGCAAAGGTAAATAAATTCCCGTATATGTTCCCATATATCCCGAAGAAACCTGCAACGAATTAAGACAAATTAAAAAGTCTTTCCCGAATCTGATACCGCATAAAATGCAGTATATCAACTGTTATATTTGCACTTGTTTAGCTCTTTTTTTCATTTTGGCCTTTATTCGACTTCCCGAATATCATATATTGCAGCTCCAACCTTCCTTTTTCATACTTCCAGGTCTCATAGCGCAGCGTCGCCATATTGACCGAATGCGCCGCGCCGTCCTCTTCGAGAGCGATTCCCTGCACGCCGGCCATCCCCGGTACGGGTTCTACCCATATCCCGACGAAATCCCGTTCGCTGTACTTATTATCGCCCGGCGCACACGCCACAGCAGCCCACAGCAAGACACAATACAAACAAACCCGTTTCATAATGTGATTTCGTTAAAAGAACAATCCCTGCGCATGCACCCCAACACCGACGCCTTCGGCCCCGGCCGGAACATGCTTCTCTATCGCCCGGCCGGCTCCACCAGGTGCCGGGGAATGCGGCATACCGGTATCGGCTCCATCTTGTGGCGGTTGGCACGGTTGCGTCGGAGGAAAATGTCATACACTTCGCGCTCGCGGCCCGACAGAAGTGCCGGGTCGGTACCCCGCTCCGCATGGGCCATCGCCCGCTCCAGTTCGGGATAGGTAGCCCCGATTTGCTGTTCGTCCGTGCGGTCGTCACCGAAAAGGCCGTCCGTCGGCGGCGCAGCGAGAATCGCCTCAGGAACCCCCAGCCAGCGCCCCAGTTCGTACACCTCGGTCTTGGTGAGGTCGGCAATCGGGCTGATGTCCACCCCTCCGTCGCCGTACTTGGTGAAGAACCCCACTCCGAAATCCTCTATCTTGTTCCCCGTACCGGCCACGAGCAGATGATTGAGTCCGGCGAAGTAGTAGAGTGCGGTCATGCGAAGCCGCGACCGGGCATTGGCTCCGGCCAGGTCGGCCACCCCTTTGCCCGCCCCCTGCACCAGAGAGGGAGCGAAAGAGCCGGCGAACGCATCGTACGCCGCCGTCAGGTCGGCATGTGCCGCCTCTGCATTGGAATAACGTTCCGTCAGCCGGCGGACGTGCTCCCCGGCCCGGTCCACCTGTGCTTGTGTCTGATGGATAGGCAATGTCACGCAGAGCGTTCTGCGGCCGGTCATAGCCGCCAGCGTCGAAACTACCGCCGAATCGATACCCCCCGAAACGCCCACGACAAATCCCGCCGCGCCCGTTCCGTCGAGATAACCCGACATCCACTCCGCAATATAATGTGCAACTGCTTCCGTATTCATATTTCCTCTTCCGTTATCTTGTTACCGTCCTTACGAACACCGATGGATACCCTTCGAAATCCGTCTCCGTCCCGCGGAGGCCGTATGCACCCGTCAGAACAACATCCGTATTCCCGCCACTGCATTGGCTCCGAGAGCCGGATAGCCGAGGCAGCGGTAAATACGCCGATTCAGCAGGTTGTCGCCAGCCGCGAAGATGCTGAACCGGGGGCCGGTCTTGTACTCCGCATCGACCTTGAGGTTCACCGTCGCCGGTACCGCCGTATCGAGGTTTTGCAGGGAAGCGAATCTTCTCTCTCCCAGCACTTCCACACTGATGCCGACGGAGAATCGGTCGCGGTAACAATAGCTGGCCCTCCCGGTTACCGTAAATTCGGGAATTCCCATTCCTACCCGGCCGCCCCGACCGCTCCAGAAGTTGCCGGCATTGTTGTAGCTGTCGTACCGTACCCCGGCCTGCAACCCGAATCCCATCGGAAGTTTCAGTCCGACACCCGCACCGGCATAGAACAGGTTCACAGGAGCGAGTCGGGGAACGAATGTCTCCCCGGTCTTCAGGAAATAGGGAAGTTCTCCTATCAGGTAACCGGCATATACGTCGTAAGTCACCACGTCTCCGGCGTCGCCCCGGAAACCGCCGCGCAGCTCGGCACGCTTGGCTCCGGCGATGTCCGCCTCATGGATATAGGGATTCAGTCCGGCGAGTTCCAGATAATTCCCCGTTCCTATCTCTCCGTCGAGGCTCGCATACGGGATGAAGGCATCGGCCAGTTCATACGATACCCCGACTTTCGGGAGCACGAAAAAATGACTGCCGCAGTCCGTTGCCGAGAGCCGGAAACTGTCGTAATAAAACTTCACCCCCGCATGCAGGGAAAGACGGTCCGTCCGCAGACGATACTCCGGGACCAGCGCCGCATACCAGTCGCCGGTATCCCAGTCGTTCCACGCCCCCTCGAACGAGGCGCCGACCACCACCGCGCCGCGATGGCCCGCCTTCCAACCGAAATCGGCGAATGCGGAGGCCGCCGGATTCTCCACGACCGTTCCCCACAGGCTGCCCGCAATACCGAAACGGTAATTGAAACGGGACAAGTCCGTAAACGCATCGCCAAAAGTCAACGAAGTCTGCACTTTATGATAGTATATATTCTCGGGCTCCATATATCCCGTCCATACCTTGTCCATCGTCGTGTAGTAATTGTATCCGTAACGGATGTCGAAGTCGAGGCTGCGGGTTCCGAAATCCCGCCCGGCATAGAGGCCGACGCCGTTCTCCGTCCACGACGCAGGCTCCTTCGTTCCCCGTTCGTTCTCCAGCTCCGCCCACTGTCCGACATGGTTGGCATACACCCCGGCCCGAATGTCGCGGGGCGTAGAGAAGGCGGCGTAAAAATCGAGTCTGCTCTGAGCCGGATAGCCACCGCCGAGCATCAGGTAGAACGGCCGCTGGTGCCGGTACTCCGCGGTACTTATCGCCACCGGAGCAATGGGTTCCGTATCGAATACCGATTTCCACGGCGTCGGGGTGATGGCGTAACTTATATCCGGTTTCAGCGTGACCGTATCGGCCATGCGGGGCGGAAAATCGAGTTTCTGCGCCTCGCCGAGTTCCGGTACGTACTGCCTCGTCACCTCGATACGCTGCGTAATGGAGGCGGCATCCTCCTGTGCCGTCAACACCCCTGCGGCCAGAAAGGCCGCGATAACAGTCATAACTATCCTCTTCATCTCCCTTTGGGATTATATCTTTCAACCATCCGGGGCCGCAGGCCGTGCATTACCGCCAATCGTCAGCGAACGGCCCCGTACGCTTTTCGCGCCTTCGTCCGGATACGCAGACCCGGGCGGAGGCCGCCTTACAACGCGGCAATCCGCGCCTTCGCCTCCTCTACTACGCCGTCCGTCGCATTGGGATAGCCGTCCACCACACTCTGGTAAGTCGCACGCGCCTGGAAGGCATCCCCCGCTTCGGCATAGATGTCACCCAGAATGATGAACGACTTCCCGAGCCAGTACGAGTGAGGCGTATTCCGGTCGGCGAAGGCATATACGAGCTCCTCGACACGGGCATTTTCCCCGGCGGCCCGCGCAGCCTCGATTACGCGATAGGCTCCCTCCGCCCCTTCCGGAGTGGATACGTCGCTGCCGAGCCTTTCGTAAAGCGGCAGCGCCTCGCTATTGCGGCCCGTCCGCCTCAACACCGAAGCCTTCGCATAGAGGGCCTGCCGTTTTGCCGGTTCGCCGGCAGCCCGCGCAGCCACCTCGTCGGCCGCAGCCAATATCTTCCCGTCGTCCCCTCCGGCTACGACGGCCTTCATATAGCCCGACAGCGCCTCGTCCTTCCGGGCCGGCACGGTCACCAGTCCGCTCAGCCGGAGGTAGGCATCGGCCGCTTCGTCATACTGCTTCATATCCATGCTGACGGAAGAGAGCCGCTCCAGTCCGCGCACCGTAAAGTCGCCGTTGGGCATTGCGACAAGCCTCCGGTAGTAACCGGCAGCTCTGGCGGCATCCTGCGCCGCCAGGGCATTCTCCCCGGCGAAATAGAGCGCTTCCGCGACATGGACACCCTTCGGATATCCCGCGATGTAGTTGTCGAGCGCCGCGGCTGCCCGGCCCGTATCGCCGGAGAGATAAACCCGCTGCGCAGCCGCGAAAGCCAGCGAATCGCGCTGTACTTCGCCCAGGTCGGTCTCTATCCCGACACTTTCGGCATATTTAAAGTAGGCATCCACGTCGTTCCGCTCCACATATATCGTGCGGATACCGTTCATGGCGCTACGCGAAGCATCGGAGTGCTGCTCGTGCTGCATCACCTTTTTATAGTAGGTCAAAGCCTTCGCATCGTCGCCGAGATTCTGGCAGGCGAGGCCGAGCTCGTTGAGCGCCGAGGCATAGCGCGGCGAGGAGGGATAGGTATTCACGAAACGTTCGAGGACACCGGTAGCCTCCGAATAGCGCTGCTGCCCCATGTAGGCCCTTCCCAGCTCGTACATGGCATCGGCCACATAGGGGCCTTCGTTCTTGCGCACTATTTCCGTGAGACTCTCTATCTTGCGCTCGGGCCGTTGCACCATGCCGAGCATCATCGCCCGTTGGAAAGCGGAATAATAGCGCTCCGGGGTATTCATCGCGGCCGCCTTGTCGTAGAACTCGATGGCGCGCCAAAAGGAACGCCCGCTGTATTCGATATCGCCGCGGCGGTTATAGGCGTCCGCGGCATAGCTGTCCTTGCGGCGGTAATCGAGCAGGAACTCGTCGAACCACTTCCTGGCTTCCTCCCAGTTCTTCATATTAAAATAGGCATACCCCAGATTGTAGCGTGCCGCCAGGTTTTCCGGTTCACTCTTGGGCGAAAGGCGCACATAGGCCGCGAAACGTTCGGCCGCCCCCGGCATGTCGCCCCGGCGGTAACAGATTTCACCCTGCCAATATCCTGCCAGGGCGGTGTACTTGGCATTGAAACGGTTGGCGAGCGACTGGTCGAGCAGGCGCGCGGCGGCATCGTAATCGCCCGCATTGTAATATTCCAGTCCGCGGAAGTAGGTTATCTTCTGGAGCGCCGCCTTCAGGTTGTTGTCCGGATAGGGTACCTGCATGATGGCCTGATAGGCGGCATCGTAATTACGCGAATTGTAGTAGGCCGCGGCGAGATACTCCTTGACCTGCGGAACACGTCCCGAATTCGGATAACGGGCAATGTAACGGTTGAGCACGTTGATGGCCTCGTTAAAATAACCGCCGCCGAGCTCGTACTGCAGCTTTCCGTAATTGAACAGCGCATCCTCGCTTATCGCATCGTCGTACCCCTCCGAAGAGGCCATGGCGAACGACTGCATGGCCTGCTGCTTGCGCCCCATGCGCAGATAACAGTCGGCCAGGTGGTAGCTCGCGTTCTGCGACAGTTTGTCGTCGGGACCGGCCACACGGGCAAGGTTCCGTCCCGCCTCCCCGTAATCGCCCACCATATAGGCGGCGAATCCCAGCATGTAATAGACTTCGCGGTCCATCTCACCGCCGAGTTCCCGGTAACGTTCGAGATACTGCGCGGCCTCGCGCCACCCGCCCGTATAGAACCAGCTCTCACCGATGATACGGTTCAGTTCCGCCAGCCGGTCACCTGCGGCCATGCGCAGGACGGCCCCGCCGTTCTCGCGGACATAGTGGTAGTTGCCGTCGTTGAATTCAATCTGCAGGATATAGAAAGGCAGCACATTGCTGTATGCAGGATGGTCCGCTATTACGGTAAAGTAGCGTTTGGCCGACTGGTACTCCCCCTTCCGGTATTCGGAATAACCCATCACATACTGCGCATGAGGATAGTAGTCACTCGTGAAGGCGATGCGAGCCATCAGCCGCACGGCGGCCTCGAAACGCTCCTGCTCGAAACAGGCATACCCGTATTTGAAACAGTATTCGTCCGCATCCTCCGCCGGCAGTTTGCCGGCATCCACTCCGGCATACTGTTCCGTCGCCGCCGCATAGTCGCCCTCCCCGAAGAAGAGATTGCCGAGTTCGAAGCGCACCTCTACGGCTCCCGGCCCCGCCGGATAACGGGTAAGGTATGTTTCGAGCAGCTCCTGCGCCTCTCCCTCTCCGGCCTGCGCCGCACTCATGGCAAGGAGCCGGCACAACCGCTCCCTGACCGCAGCGTCGGCACCGGCCGCATACCGTCCGGCCTTTCCGAACTCCATGAATGCCTCGCCGTACTTCTCCATACGGTACAGTCCCTCGCCACGCGAAAGGTGCCGTTCCAGCCCCCCGTCCTGTGCGAAAGAGACCGACGGGAGCAGGCTCCCCAGCAACAATACAGACAATAATATCCTGTGTCCCATCATTTTCCGTTTATCTTATCTGCAACGGCCCTGTTCCGGCCGTTCATTCCAACATCTTCTCCATCGTCCGGCACGGCCGTCTGTCGGTTATCACCCCGTCCGTTATCTCTACCGCGCCCGCATCCGCCCGCAGCATCTGCGCCATCAGCCGACGGTCCATGCCATATACCGCTCCGGCACCCAAATCCGCTCCGGCAGGAGCATCCCCCGGAGTCTCCGTACCCACGGCACAAATCACACGGGCTCCGCCAGCCGCAGCCTTCGCAGCAAATGTCCGGATACGTTCGCGGCAGCGCACGGAGATATCCGATTCATCCCGCACGAGCACGAGGTAACTCCTTCCCGCAGCATAGACCATATCCCCGGCCCGGTCCGCACCGTCCAGCCAAAGGGAGAAATCATATTCCTTCGCCTTTTCCGGCAACTCGTCATACGGAGTACGCGTATCGACATACCGCCACCGCGCGGTATCGTACCAGGTGGTATCCGACAGGGAGAACTCCTGCAGCCCGCCCGTCTGCAAATCTTCGTACACGAGCACCACCGAGCGCTCCATGCAGCTCGTGCAGAGAACGTCCCGGCGCAGGTCGGTTCCCTTACGGTAAACCGACGTATTCACCGGCGGCAGGCAGTACCACGCATACAGGCAGAGTGCGAGCGGTAAAAGGAGGAATATCGTGCTCCGGACCGCCTCGCGCCGAGTAAAGACGAACCCGCGGCGCCTCTTCGCATCGCGCCACACCACCGCCGCCACGGGCAGCAGTACGACGTTCTTGGCGAAGGTCATCCAATTGCTCAACTTGAGCGCATTCCCGAAACAGCCGCAGTCGTCCAACGGATTCCACACGGCTATCACGAGGGTCAGCAGGGTGAAGAATGCCATGAAGAGCAGGGCGAAAAGACTGGCCAGCCGAAGTCCCGTACCGCACAGGAGCATGAGTCCTACGGCGGACTCCGCCACGCACTGCACCACGGCGAGAGGAGCAGCGACCGCCGAAAGGCCGCCGAGACCGAACGCATCGAGATACTCCTCCACCTTGAGTGCCGAACCCCAGGGGTCTATCCCTTTCGCAAGACCCGAAAAGAGGAATACCGCACCGAGTACAATGCGGCATACATGCGCCGCTGTCCTGAACCATTCCTTCTTCTCCATCTCTTTCAAATCACAGGATGCCTTCCATCTTTTCCGTTATCCGGGCGAACACGCGCTGCGGCGGGCACATGTCCCCCTTCTCGTCACGGCAGTCCACCACCTCCAGTTCGCCCTCTTCGGCCAGGCCGAGATAAATCTCCCGCACGCGCCGCTGAAAAGCGAGCGAAGCTTCGTGTATGTCGTCCGCGCCGCCCAGGTACCCCCGGTCCGCGCCGCGGCGTGGTGCGGTGAGGCTGCGCTCGGTAAAGCGGAACGGCACGTCCAGAAAGAGCGAGACATCCGGACGCGGAATTGCGTTGTGCCCGTATTCCAAGTCGAGTATCCACCGTCTCAACATCTCCCGGGCCTCGCCCCCCTCCACCTTGGCGCACTGGTAGGCGATGTTGGAGTTCACATACCGGTCCAGCAGGACGTATTTTCCCCGGGCGAGCCATTTCCGTATCATCGCGGCCGCATCGGCCCGGTCGCCCGCGAAAAGGAGGGCGACGAGGTATGGGTCCACGGCATCGATGCCGCCCAGTTCCCCGCGCAGGAAACGGGCGATGAGCCCACCGTACACGGGAGCATCGAAACGCGGAAAGTGCAGGTATTCGTAGCGGAACCCGCGGCTTTCGAGCCGCTCTTTCAGCAGCTCCGTCTGTGTGGTTTTCCCGGCTCCGTCGAGCCCTTCGAGAACTATCAGCGGCATAAGGACAACTATTTACCGCGGCTGTTGCCGCATCCGGCGGGGCCCCCCCGCAAAAGGACCGGCCCGCCGCTAACGCAGCATACGCACGGCCCGCTCCACACCGGCAACGAGGGCATCGGCCTCCCGCTCGGTGTTGTAAAAGGCAAACGAGGCACGTACCATGCCCTTCACCCCGTAATGTTCCATGACCGGGTCGGCACAGTGTGCCCCCGTCCGGACAGCGATACCCAGCTTGTCGAGTATCATTCCCATATCGTAAGCATGCACCCCTTCCGCATTGAATGAAAGGATGCTGCACTTATCCGGCGTCGTACCGTAGATACGCAGCCCCTCCACGGCGGACAGTCTGTCGGCGGCATACTCCGCCAGGCGATGTTCGTACTCCGCGATTCCGTCCATGCCGATTTCCCGGAGATATTCCATCGCTTCGCCGAGACAGACGGCACCGACATAATTGGCCGTTCCGGCCTCGAACTTGAGCGGCAGGTCGGCGAACGTGGTACCGGCGAACCGCACCTTCCTGACCATATCGCCGCCGCCCATGAAAGGAGGCATCCGCTCGAGCAGTTCGCGCCGACCGTACAGGACTCCCGTCCCGGTCGGAGCATAGAGCTTATGGCCCGAAAAGACATAGAAGTCGCAGCCGAGTGCACCGACATCCACCCCGCCGTGGACGATGCCCTGACAGCCGTCCACCAGCACGACGGCCCCGACGGCATGGGCGGCGGAGACCACCTCGTCGAGCTGCGGCATGGTACCCAACACGTTGGATGCCTGCGTGACGGCGACCAGTTTCGTCCGACCGTCGAGCAGTTCAGGCAGTCGTTCCACCATCAGCCGTCCCGTATCGTCGAAAGGCAACACACGTATCTCCACGCCACGGCGGCCGCAGACCAACTGCCAGGGGACGATGTTGGAGTGGTGTTCCATCTCCGACACCACGATGTTGTCGCCCGGCCCGAAAGCGAGTTCGCCGTAGCTGTACGCCACGGCATTCACGGCGGCCGTCGCCCCCGAAGTAAAGACTATCTCCTCACGCGAGGCGGCCCCGATAAAAGAGCGTACCCGTTCGCGGGCCTCCTCGAACAGTTCGGTCATCTGCCCGGAGAGGTAATGCACGCCGCGGTGCACATTGGCATTCACCTCCTCATACAGCCTGCGTTCGCAATCGATGACACGCCGCGGCTTCTGGGCGGTAGCCGCACTGTCGAGGTACACCAGCGGCCGGCCGTAGACCGGCCGCGACAGTATCGGGAAATCCTCCCGTATTTTTTCTACATCCAACATTTTGCACTCTTCATAAATCATGGCCCTATCCGGCCTCCTGTCCGGTACCGTCCTGTTTCCTGCCCGGCAGCATCCGCCCGCTGCGGGGCTCTGCCTCTGTCCGGCACGGCTTCCCCCACCGAACACACTGCCGGTTTTCCTTCGTATCGCCGCAATACGTCTTCTTTGCGACGGACCGGCATCCCCTCGGCAGGCATCCGTTCAGACACCCTGCTGGAGTTCGGCGATTTTCTCCTCGGCCATCGCCAGCACCGCTGCCGCCAGCGGCCCCTCGCCCAACCGGGAGACGACGTCGTTCACGAACCCGGTCAATTGCAGGCCGCGGGCTTCGGCTTCGCTCAGCCCCCGCTGGCGCATGTAATAGACCGCATCGTCGTCCATCTGTCCCACCGTCGCCCCGTGGCTGCACCGGACGTCGTCGGCATATATTTCGAGCCGGGGCGAAGTGACTATCCGCGCCCGGTCGCCCATGAGCAGGTTGCGGCTCTGCTGGTAAGCCTCCGTCCGCTGCGCATCCTGCGCCACATAGACCATACCGTCGAACGAACCGTACCCCGTTCCGGAAGCGACGCCCTTCATCAGCACGTCGCTGTGGCAATCGGGCACGAGATGTTCCACCCGCACGTCCAGTTCCTTGCGTTCGCCGTCCGCCGCCATGAAAAGGCCGGCATGCAGCGCCTCTGCCGCAGGACCGGCCAACTGTGCGGCATACCGCAGCGCCGTCTTTCCGGAACCGAACGCCACCGTTACCGTTTCGCTGCGTGCACCGGCTTCCAGCCGCACGGAACCCGAAACGCTCCCCTCCGCAGCAAGAAGCACTACCTCCCGCATCCGAAGCGACGCCCCCTCCTGCACGACCGTATTCCGCACCACGGAAGCGCCGTCCGAAAGCAGAAAGAGCAGCTCCGCCGCGGAATCCTTTCCGGCGACGACCTCCACCCGGCAACTGCCCCGACCGCCGAACGACAGGCAAAGCGGCTCCGCAGCCTGCAACCCGTCGGGAATATGCACGGTCACGCCTGCCGCATCTCCGGCACTTCCCGCACCGGCTTCGATGCCGGAAGGCAGGACTCCGAACGGCCGCGTACAGATGCCGTCCCTTACCTCCACTGCGGCTCCGCCGCAGATACCGGTCAATTCAGACGCTTTTCTCATGGCCGGCCGTTATTTATATCGGTTTATCAACCAGTCGTACCCCTCGCGCTCCAGCTTCAGGGCGAGCTCCCTGTCGCCCGACAGGATAATCTGGCCTTTATAGAGCACATGCACGAAATCGGGCACGATGTAATCGAGCAGCCGTTGGTAGTGCGTTATCACGACGGTGGCGTTCTGGGGCGTGCGCAGCTTGTTCACCCCCTGCGCCACGATGCGGAGCGCGTCGATGTCGAGCCCGCTGTCCGTCTCGTCCAGTATGGCGAGTTCCGGCTCCAGCATGGCCATCTGGAAGATTTCGTTCTTCTTCTTCTCGCCGCCCGAGAAGCCTTCGTTCACGGCACGGCCCGTCAGCTTGCTGTCGAGTTCCACCACCTTTCCCTTCTCACGCATCAGTTTCAGGAACTCGCCCGAAGAGAGCGGCGGCAGGCCGAGGTACTCGCGGCGGCGGGCCACGGCGAGCTTCATGAAGTTAGCCATGCTCACCCCCGGTATCTCCACCGGGTACTGGAACCCGAGGAATATCCCCGCGCGGGCACGCTCCTCGATATTCATCTCCAACAGGTTCTTTCCGTCATACTCCGCCGTACCGGCCGTCACTTCGAAACGCGGGCTGCCGGCTATCACCGAAGCGAACGTGCTCTTGCCGGAACCGTTCGGTCCCATGATGGCGTGTACTTCGCCGGCATTCACCGTGAAGTCGATGCCACGCAGTATCTCCTTGCCCTCTATCGAGGCATGGAGGCCTCTAACCGTCAATATGTTTTTCATACTTCTATCGTTGTGTCAATATTACATTCCCCACACTCGGCCCATCGCACTAAAATCTCACATACAGGCCCAAATGGCCCAGCCAATCCAGCTTGCCGCTCATCTTCATCGCACCGTTCTTCCTGCCAGGAGCAAGCCCGAACTCGAACTGCGAAGGCCCGATGACCAACGGCGAGAGGGAGAGGCCGAAGTTCCGGGTTATATGGACCACCCATTCCGCCCGCACCATCACATAGGGACCTACCGTCGGACGGTACAGGTCTTCAGCCGCATGAACCCCCAGGCCCACGCCGCCTCCGACCCGGAAAGAGAGCCATTTACGGGCGACGGGAAACTCCCAGTACCCGATGCCGTAAGCGGTCGTTACGAAATAATTCATGAGGACTAAGTGCAGCGTTTCCGCAGACGGATCTCCCACCATCACTTCGTATGCTTCACCCAGACGGCCTCCCAGCCAGAACTTTCCCTTCATATTCCGGGCGTACTCCGCGTAGAAAAAAAGACCTAAGCTACTGTTTATATCCCAAGTCGAACCTCCGCGTATCTCTATAACATTCGGGCGTTCGACTCCCTTTTCCGCAACAGCGGGCTCTGCCCCCCGGGCCGCAAAAGCCGTAAGGGCGAACAGCAAGACAATCAGCGCTCTCTTCATCTTGTTATGCTCTAAGGTTCATATCATTGCCGTTTCCACACGGCATACAATCCCTGTTATCCGTCCTTCCGTCGAGGCGCAGCGTCCACTCACCGTCGGCACGTTCCGGCACTGTCCGGCCAAATTCCGCCCCATTCTGCGGCCCCGCCGCCTCGCAGGCTCAAAACCGGGCGTAAAAACCTATATGGCCGAATACATCAATCGAGGCCAAATGCCCTCTCCTGCCACCGTAGGTAATCGGAGCCAGCGGCGTCCACTCCGCCTGCGACGAGCCCAAAGGCCCGAACAGCAGCGGCGCGAAGGTCATACCGAAATGCCGGCCCAAATGCACCACCCACTCCGCACGTACCATCACGTAGGGAGCCAGGCCGAGGTCCTTCACTCCTGGTCCGAGGTGCATGCCCAGTCCTACTCCGGCACCCGCCCGGAACGACAGCCACTGCCTTGCCACCGGGAGTTCCCAATACCCGATGCCGTACAACGCCGGACGGAGCCAGCGGTCGAGTACGTAGGAAGGCTGACACGTCGCGGACTGAAAATCGGACTGCAGGCCCAGACGGCCTCCCGCCCAAAACCTGCCCTTCACGTTCCGGGCATACTCGACATAGCCGAACGGACCGAACATATCAATATCTCCGACGCCGATAGCCACACCGCCGGAGAAAGCAATCACGTTGCGGTCCGCCCGCCGCTCATCCCGGCCACCGGTCTGTGCCACGGCGGCTGCAACCGACACGCACGCCGTACATAACAGCAGCAAACACTTTTTCATGGTTCAAGAGGTTTCAGTCAAATGCAGCGGGTATCGTCCCGCCTCTCTTACCATGACGCCGCACCGGTCCTTTCCGTTGCACGGCTCCGCAAATTTCTATCCCACACTTCCTTCCAGGCTCACCGAAAGCAGCTTCTGCGCCTCCACGGCGAACTCCATCGGCAGCTTGTTGAGCACCTCCCTGGCATAGCCGTTCACGATGAGTCCCACGGCCTCCTCCGTATCCAGCCCCCGCTGGTTACAGTAGAAAAGCTGGTCGTCGCTTATCTTGGACGTCGTGGCCTCGTGCTCCACCACGGCACCTGAATTCCGCACGTCGATGACCGGAAAGGTGTGCGCCCCGCAGCGGTCGCCTATCAGCAGCGAATCGCACTGCGAAAAGTTGCGGGCGTTCTCCGCCCTGGGATTCACCTGCACCAGTCCGCGGTAGCTGTTCTGGCTGCGCCCGGCCGAAATACCCTTCGAAACGATGCGGCTCCGGGTGTTGCGCCCCAGATGTATCATTTTGGTACCCGTGTCGGCCTGCTGGAAGTTGTTGGTGAGCGCCACCGAGTAGAACTCCGCCGTACTGTTGTCCCCGGCGAGAATGCAGCTCGGATATTTCCAGGTGATGGCCGAACCGGTCTCCACCTGCGTCCACGAAAGTCGGGCATTTTCGCCGCGGCATATCCCGCGCTTGGTGACGAAGTTGTAGATACCTCCCTTGCCCTCCCGGTCGCCGGGGTACCAGTTCTGGACGGTGGAGTATTTCACCTCCGCATCCTTCATCACCACGATTTCCACCACGGCGGCATGCAACTGGTTCTCATCGCGCCGCGGCGCGGTACACCCCTCCAAATAGCTGACGTACGCCCCCTCGTCGGCCACGATGAGCGTCCGCTCGAACTGCCCCGTACCGGCGGCATTGATGCGGAAATAGGTACTCAGCTCCATCGGGCAGTGAACCCCCTTCGGGACGTAACAGAACGAACCGTCGGAGAAGACCGCCGCATTGAGCGCGGCGTAAAAGTTGTCCGTATAGGGCACCACGCTGCCGAGATACTTCCGAATCAGCTCCGGATAGTCGCGGATGGCTTCGCTCATCGAGCAGAAGACAATCCCCTTTTCGGCCAGCGTCTCCTTGAAAGTGGTCTTGACCGACACCGAATCCATCACGGCATCGACCGCCATCCCGCTCAGCGCGAGCTGCTCTTCGAGCGGTATGCCGAGTTTGTCGAAGGTCTTCTTCAGCTCCGGGTCGATGTCGTCCACGGTAGCCCCCGCCTTCCCCTTGGCGGGCTTGGGGGCGGCATAATAGATGATATCCTGAAAATCTATCTCCGGGATGTCGAGATGGGCCCAGGTCGGCAGCTTCATCGTCTGCCAATGGCGGAAGGCGGCCAGCCGGTACTCGGTCATCCATTCGGGCTCCTCCTTCTTGCGGGATATGAGCCGGACGACCTCTTCGTCCAGTCCGCGCGGAATGGTCTCCGTATCTATATCGGTTGTAAAACCGTACTTGTACTCCTGTTCCGCAATATCGCGTATTATCTTATTGCTCTCTTCCATGCGTAATCCCAAACGTAGTTTCTCATCCAATCCACAAAATTAACCATCTGCCTGCGATGTGCAAAATTTATGCAGAAAATAACAATCTCCCGCCGGGTACCCCCTCCCCCTCACGGGAAACGGCCATGACAAAACCGTGGCGTTCACGGCAATTAAATGTTAAGATTTAGCCCCGTCCTTATAGGGCTTTTCAAATTATAGATTAACTTTGTCCCAAATTTTTCTATCAGGACACGAATAATGGAAACTATCTACACCGTCATCGTAGTCATTTTATTGGTTCTGGCAATCCTCGGTCTCGTCGTAGGGGTTTCCAATGACGCAGTCAACTTCCTCAACTCGGCGATAGGCTCCAAAGCCGCCTCCCGCAAAGTCATCTTTACCATCGCTTCGGTCGGCATCCTGCTGGGTACGATGACCTCCAGCGGCATGATGGAGGTGGCCCGCAGCGGCGTGTTCTACCCGGAGATGTTCACCTTCCGCGACGTAATGATGCTCTTTCTCGGGGTGATGTTCGCCAACGTGATACTGCTCGACCTGTTCAACACCTTCGGACTGCCCACCTCCACGACCGTCTCCCTCGTTTTCGGACTGCTCGGCGCCGCGGTGGCGGTCACCTCGCTCAAGATAAGCGCCGACCCGACGCTGACGGCGGCCGACATGTCCAATTACATCAACTCGGGCAAGGCTCTCGTCATCATATCGGGTATCCTGGCCTCCGTGGCCATCGCCTTCGTGGTGGGTGCCTTCGTGATGTTCATCAGCCGTCTCATCTTCACTTTCCGCTACCAGAAGATGCTGAAGCGCTTCGGCGCCCTGTGGTGCGGCATCGCCTTCACCGCCATCGCCTACTTCGCTCTCTTCAAGGGGCTGCAGGATTCCGGGATATTCAGTCCGGCCTTTTTCGATACGCTCTCGGCCCACATGTTCCCCATCCTGCTCGGTTTCTTCGCGGTCAGCTCGCTCGTCATGTTCCTGCTTCAGCTCGCCAAAATCAACATCCTCAAGGTTACGATACTCGCCGGCACCTTCTCGCTGGCGCTCGCCTTCGCGGGCAACGACCTGGTGAACTTCATCGGCGTACCGATAGCCGGCCTCGACTCCTACAAGATAGCCCTTGCGGCCGGAGGCGACGACGGCATGATGATGGGCAAGCTCAGCGAACCGGTAGTGGCCAACCACCTGCTGCTGCTCGTAGCCGGGTGCATCATGGTCGTGACGCTCTGGACATCCAAAAAGGCACAGAGCGTCAGCGAAACGGAAATCAACCTCGCCAAACAGGACGAGGGAACGGAGCGTTTCGGCTCCACCCTCTTCTCCCGTTCCATCGTGCGGGGAGCCATCACCGTCAACAGGTGGTACGAGGACCACGCTCCCGAATCCTTCCAGCGGGCGATAAACAAACGGTTCATTCCGCTGCGCCCCAAAGCCGGAAGCGCCCATTTCGACCTGATACGCGCCACGGTGAACCTCACCGTCGCCTCCATACTCATCGCCACGGCCACCTCGCTCAAACTCCCCCTCTCGACCACCTACGTCACTTTCATGGTGGCCATGGGTAGTTCGCTCGCCGACAAGGCATGGGGCCGCGAAAGCGCCGTTTACAGAATAACGGGCGTGGTGACGGTCATCGCAGGCTGGTTCGTCACGGCACTCATCGCCTTCGTCATCGCCCTCGTCGTGACCTACGCCCTGCTGTGGGGCGGTACGTGGGCCGTCATCATCATCTCGCTGCTCTGCGTAGGGATGTTCATCCAGAGTTCCATCACCCACAAGCGCCGCAAGGCCAAAGAACATAAAACCGAAGAAATCGTCACCGCTTCGGGCAACAGCACCCAGGAAGTGATGCGCAATCTCATCGCCGAGATAAGCGGTGTCATGACCAAAACGACCGAGATATACAGCAAGACCATCATGGCGACGCTGAACGAAGACCGCAGGACGCTGCGCGAAATGGTGCGCGAATCGAACGACCTCTTCTACAACGCCCGTGAAAAGAAATACGCCCTGCTGCCCACCCTCCAGAAACTTCAGGACAACTACATCGAAGCGGGACACTTCTACGTACAGGTCGTGGACTACATCAGCGAGATGTCCAAGGCGCTGGTGCACATCACCCGTCCCTGCTTCGAACATATCGACAACAACCACGAGGGGATGACCCGGGAGCAGATCGAGGATCTGATGAAGATCAACGACGAGGTGGAGACGATCTTCACGCGCATCAACGTCATGCTGCGCAACAACGATTTCGCCGACATCGACCTGATTCTCGAACTGCGCGACGAGCTGTTCGAATCGATTGCCGACGCGATCAAGCGCCAGCTCAAACGCATCAAGAACAAGCAGTCGTCGACCAAGGCCAGCCTGCTCTACCTGACGATTCTCAACGAGACGAAAACGATGGTGTTGCAGGCGCGAAACCTGGTCAAATCGCAGCGTTATTTCCTCGAACACAAGACGGAATAGGGGATCGGCCCTTGCAGCCGCGGGTGCAAGGGCAGAAAAGAGTGCCGGAGGCAGGGCTTCGCCGCCTCCGGCACGCTTTCCGTACCGTCTCCCGTTTCGTGCGGGTTCCGGATGTTCGGATCAGAACTTGTAGCCGTATTCCAGGCCGATGATGTGGTGGCTTTCGCGTTCGGAGGAGATGTAGTCTACCGTGGGGAAGTCGTCGAAAACCGGTTCGTCGCTGATCTTGTAGTCGAAGCGGTAGTAGAGTTCGAGCGACGAACGTTTGTTGAAGGCGTATTTCGCACCCAGCGAACTGCGCACCTTTTCCAGATAGTTGCCTACCGTTTCGGGGGCGTTGAGCGTCTGCGTCAACTCGACGAAGACATAGGGTTTGAGTCCGGTACCTGCTACGGCGTACTCCGCCATGAGGCGGTGGCGCAGCACCCATGCGGTTTTGGCGGCGACGGCCGGATCGACGTAGGCGGTGTGGAGAGTCGCCTGCGGACGTTCGCGCAGCGAGAAATTCCACGCCCCCGTCTTGTAGCTGGCCGTCAGTTCGAGGTAGAAGCGGTGGCGCATCTCCATCGAGCGGTCGGCTCCCCGGTCGTTGGCGATCAGTACATAGAAGGCCGCCGCCTTGAACCACGGCCGGACGTCGTAAGCGTAGCTCAGCGTCGTATAGATGCGGTCGAGTTGCGACCAGTTGTCTTTGAGCCGCAGCTCCTCGTCGAGCGTGATCGAATGCCGCTGGCCGAGTTGTTTGGTCAGGGCGAACGAGAAGCGGGCGCGGAAGTCGTTGTCATGCGTCGTGCGGCGCTCCTGCGCCTGTGCCGTCGCGGCGAACAGCAGGGCTGCGGCGAGCGGAAGGAGACGGCGGGTGTTCCGGGCGAGCGTGCGTTTGCAGGCTGCGCCGGACGAGAAAAGCGACTGTCGGAAGAGACGAAGGAGATTCATTTTCTTTGGATATATTTGGATATGAAAAAGTAAGGAAAAGTCAACGATAATCTTGCGAAAGTAACGAAAATATCGCGGAATTCAAAATCTTCGGCATTCGAATCCGAAAGCGGAGCCTGCCGGAGAGGTACCGTGAGGGCGGTCTGCCCCGTCCGAAGCGGGCCGTGCGGAGCGGCCGGAAGGGTGGAATCGGGATTCGTTTCATCTCTTTTGTCTTTTGTTTACGGAACAAAGGTCGGGGGCGATTTTGTAGCGAATTTGTAATTTTCGCCTTGCGGCCGTTTTTTTGCGGTCTGCGGTGTTGTTTCAGCCGGTTCTCGGGGTCGGACGCGCTGCGTCCGCATCGTTGGACGGTACGGGAACGGGCGGACGGCGTCGGAACGGAACGGCTGTGTCGCGATGCCGGCGGCCGTTTTGCCGCAGCGGGATTCCGCAGCGGAGGGGGTGACCACGGTGTCACCGTAGACGGCGCGGGGCTCTCCGTCGCCCTGACGCAGCAG
>OLVZ01000166.1_pt1 | contig 71082 bp, 84 predicted proteins | sample 1673341 | NCBI WGS metagenome assembly OLVZ01 (sample SAMEA3178944, study PRJEB25190) | human gut metagenome | biome: human gut; feature: human-associated habitat; material: faeces | place: Austria | collected 2013 | reverse complement strand
TTTTGAATATCCCTGCAAACCATCCGGCAAAGGATGAGCAGGATACATTCTATATTACTGATGAGATCCTTCTGCGTACACAGACATCTTCCGTGCAGATAAGAACGATGCTTAAAAACAAGCCTCCCATAGCTATCATAAGCCCCGGACGTGTTTATCGTCCCGACGCTGTTGACGGCACGCACTCACCTATTTTCCACCAGTGCGAAGGTCTTGTAATAGATAAGAATATCACATTCGGCGATCTTAAGGGTACGCTTGAAACGTTTGCTAAGCGTCTTTACGGCGACGATGTAAAACTCCGCTTCCGTCCTCACCACTTCCCGTATACAGAGCCGTCAGCCGAGGTTGACTTACAGTGCTTCAAGTGCGGAGGCAAGGGCTGTCCGCTCTGCAAGGGCGAAGGCTGGATAGAGATGCTCGGTTCAGGCATCGTTCATCCGCAGGTACTTATCAACTGCGGAATAGATCCCGAAGAATACAGCGGTTTCGCTTTCGGTATAGGACTTGAGCGTATTGCTATGATGAGATACAACATAGACGATATGCGTCTGCTGTACGAGAACGATCAGCGTTTCCTCGCACAGTTCAGATAAGAGAATTCAGAAATACCGATAGGAATCGTAAAAGGAGATATTAACGTGGATTTATCAATGAGATGGCTTAACGACTATGTTAAAGCCGATATGCCAATAAAGGAATTCGTAGCGGATATGACGATGAGCGGTTCAAAGGTTGAAACCTATCATAAGATGTCCGATCCTATAAATAACGTGGTAGTTGCAAAGGTGCTGAAGCTGGAGCGTCACCCCGACAGCGAAAAGCTGTGGATATGCCAGCTCAACACGAGCTATTTCATCACCGACCCCAAGGGCACGCTCCTCAAGGACGCGGGTTTCCTGTTCACGGACAACGGCTACAAGGTGAAGTCGTTCAACACCATCAACCTCGATGAGTCCATGCACTACAACCCGCTCAAGTACGTGAAGACGGACACCGACATCCTATCGTTCGTCAACTGCTACATCATGAACACCAACGGCGACGGCAAGGCGGGAGACCCCTTCTGGGAGAACTCCGAGAAGATGCTGTACACCTCCCTCATCGCGCTGCTGCGCGACTGGTTCCCGCCGGAGGACTACAACTTGTCGAGCCTGCTGACGCTGCTCTCCATGGCCGAGGCCCGCGAGAACGACGAGAACTTCAAGTCGCCGCTCGACCTGCTCTTCCTCCAAATCGAGGAGGGCAAGCGCTACATCCCGAACGAGGGCGGCGCTCCCGCGCCGTCGATGGGCGTCTCCGGCCTCTCCCGCAACTTCGGGACGGGCAACGCGACCGGAGACTCGGACTGGTCATGGGAGCCGACCAACCTCAAGCGCAACTCCGACGGCGTGCGACCCGCCGACTGCGGCGGCCTGTCGCCCGATGAGGACTTCGCCTTGATGAACTACAAGAACTTCAAGGTCGCGGCGGGCAAGACCCTCAAGTCCATCATCATCTCCTGCAACGTGCGCCTCGCCCCCATCGCCACCGCCGGTGTGCGCAGCCTGCTCGAATACGATGAGATGGAGCTTGACACCCTCGGCGACCCGGACGCGAAGGTGGCGGTCTTCGGCATCCTCTCGGATACCGACAAGACGCTCTCCTTCCTGTTCGCCATCATGATGTGGCAGTGCATCGACCAGCTCTGCCGCAAGGCGCTCACCGACTACGGCGGCAAGCTGCCGACACCGGTCCATTTCATCTTCGACGAGTTCGCGAACATCGGGACCATCCCGCAGATTGAGGAGACCATCGCCGTCACGCGCTCCCGCAACATCGGCATCACCATCATCCTGCAATCCATGTCCCAGCTCGAATCGAAGTACGACAAGAAGGCGCAGACCATCGTGGACTGCTGCGACTCCACCCTGTTCCTCGGCGGCAAGTCGAACTCCACCAACAAGGAAATCGCGGAGATGATTGGCAAGCAGACCATCAACCAGATGACCTACGGGGAGAGTACAGGGCAGTCAGGTTCAGCATCTAAGAACTTGCAGATACAGGGCCGCGACCTCATCGACGCAGCGGAAATCGGCAAGATGAGCCGCAGGAAGGCCATCCTGCTCATCGCGGGCACCAACCCGCTCATGGACGATAAGTTCGACCCGCACACCCACAAGCGCTACTGCTACATCGTGGACAAGCGCAACCCGAAGCGCCTGCACGACAAGCCGTTCGACTTCAAGCGCTACTTGGAGGGCGGATGCGAGCCGTATGACGACCATGATGACGGCGATACCGGCGAGAAGCGGTGATTTTCCGAGCCGTTCTTGCAAAAGGTTATAATCTACGTGACTCGGCGGCGCATCCGCTTCCGGCGGTGCGCCGCGCATGCGGCTCACAAGCAAGAAAGGAGAGGACGGTGAAAGGACATTGGAAGAACTCGTCAGGCTCGCCGCGCAGCCCATCGCCTACATTGGCTGCACGGTCATCTTCCTCGGCATCCTTTACCTCGGGATGAATCTGAGGGACGGGGCGCGAGCGGGAGGCGGCGAACTGCGGAAGGCCATCGCCATGATTGCCGCCGGTGCCGCCGTGACCGGGTTCGCGGCCATCTACGGCTTCACGGGCTTCTGAGCCGCGTGGGGACCCACCATCAATCAACCAATCCAGAAAGGAAGTAAACAACTATGCTCAATAACGCAGTGCAGATGCTCACGCAGGGCGTGACGTTCCTCGGCGGCGTTCTCGTCGTCTTCGGCCTCATCAACCTCGGCATGACCATCAAGGATGGCATGCAGGGCGGCGGAGGCCAGCTCTCCGGTGCCATCGCCATGATTGTCGGCGGTGCCATCGTCGTGGGTGCCGCCATCTACTTCGGCCAGCTCGACACCGGTTGGGCGGGTGCAATCTCCTAGGAAAGGGGCGATGCCTATATGCTATCCGTAGCAGTACATAAGGACATCGCCGAGTACCAGCCCAAGGTCGTGGGCAAGATGACCGGGCGCACCCTCGCGTCAATCGCGGGTGCGCTCGGTTGCTCCGTCCTCACCGGCCTCTATATCTACTTCGTGTTGGGCTGGAACGTCGGCGACAACATGATGCTCATCTACGCCGTGAGCCTCCCGTTCTGGTGCTGCGGCTTCATCCGCCCGAAGGGCATGCCCTTCGAGCAGTTCGCCGCACTCTGGCTCAAGGCGAACTTCGGCGTGGAGCGCATCTTCTACGTCCCCTCTATGCAACTCAGCGGTCTCATCGGCTCGCCCGATGGGACGAACGTCAAGAAAGGAAGGGTCTATGGGAAACACTATCGAAAGCAATGCAACCTCAAGGGAATCGAATCCTACTCCCCACGAGCCGGACATGTCATCGTGTGACACCGACGCGGGCTTCGACATCGAAGAGTTCGTCCACACCTCCGGTGAGGGGTTCGGCAACGACCGTCCCATGGATGCCGATAACGGCTCGGTCGATGTGGCGGCGCTCGGCTCCGTCGCCGGTGCTCCTGTCGTTGCGGGCAAGAAGATGTCCCGCAAGGAAAAGAGGCAGGCCAAACGGGAGGTCGCACGCCTCAAGAAGGAGGCGAAGCTGGCCGAGAAGGAGGCCCGCAAGAGCTACACGTCCGTGAAGTCCCAACTCAAGGACCGCGACAAGGAACTCACCTCGAAGACGGCGGACGCACGCCGCAAACGCGAGGGCGCGAAGGACGTGGTGAACTACATCGGCTACAACCGCATGTACCAAGACGGCATCTGCGAGGTCGAGGAGGGTCTGTTCTCCTCCTCCATCTCCTTCGGGGACACCAGCTATCACTCCGTGCGCGATGAACAGCAGAAATCCATGTTCTCCGCGCTCACGCGACTGTACGACCAGTTCGGCGCGAACACGCTGGTCCAGATGAGCGTCATCAACACGCCGCTGCTCAAGGAGGAGGTCGGCAACCGCAAGTTCTTCGATGTCGCTCGTCAGGGAAACGACGCCTCCCGCAACGACGCGCAGGTGTTCAACGACATCCTGAACGACAAGGTGCGCGAGGGCGTTTCAAACATCCGCCGCAACCGCTACCTGACCTATTCGGTCACCGCCGAGACGGCGGACGACGCGGCACGCCAGCTCTCCCGCATCGAGACGGAATCCAGCCGCATCCTCAACTCCATGGGGTCCAAGGCCCACCTGATGAACGGCACCCAGCGCTTGTCGGTCATCCATTCGCTCCTGAACCCCTACAAGCCGTTCTACTTCGACTACCAGAAGGACATCTCCGCCAAGCGCGTGCAGACCACCAAGGACTGCATCGCCCCGACGCAGATTGACTGGCGACCGGACGGCATGTTCAACGACTGCTTCAAACTGGACAACGGGGTGTACGGTCAGGTCTTGGTCATGAAGAAGTTCGGCTCCGAGCTTTCCGACCGGGCACTTGCCGACATCGTTGACCTGCCGCTCCCCATGGCGGTCACATGGTTCGTGCAGCCCATGGACAAGTCCAAGGCCATCAACTTCGTCCGCACCCGCAGCGCGTGGATTGACAAGGAGATAATCGAGGAGCAGCGCAGCGCTGTGAACAAGGGCTACGACTTCTCCATCTTGCCGCAGGAACTCAAGTACTCCAAGGAGGAGACCGAGGACGTTCTTGACCACTTGCAGAACAAGAACCAGCGCCTCTACGTCTTCACCGGCTTGATTTACACCTACGCGGAGAGCAAGCAGCAACTCGACGCTCAGGTCATGCGCATCATCTCCACGGCCCGTCAGAACTCCATCGAGGTGGACACCTACGACTACCGGCAGCGCCGGGGCCTCAACTCCGTGTTGCCCCTCGGCCACAACCACGTCGAGATTAGCCGCATGTTCACCACCGCGCAGGTCGCCATCCTCGTGCCCTTCGCGACGCAGGAGCTTGACGATGCCGGTGGAAACTACTACGGCCAGAACAAGCACTCCCGCAACCTCGTCATGTGCAATCGCAAGCGCCTGACAAGCCCCATGGGCTTCGTCTGCGGCAAGACCGGTTCTGGCAAGGGCATGTTCACCAAGACCGAGATGACCGGCACCATCTTCTCCAACCCCACGGACGAGATTTACGTCATCGACCGCGCCGGTGAGTACACGGCCATCGCCGAGCGCTACGGCGGCACCACCTACCACTTCGGCGTGGGCACGAATACGTTCCTGAACCCCTTCGACACGGTATCCGTGGAGCACATGCCCCGCACCGAGCAGATAGCGTTCAAAATCGACGCGATGCTGGCGCAGGCGGGTGCCTCCGCCGCCGAGTCCGGGCAGTCCCTCTCCGAGGTTGACCAGTCCATCATCCAGCGCTGCGTGGAGCTTGCGTTCCAGCGTGCCGAGGAGCGCGGCGACGGTCTCCCGCCGACCTTGCAGGACTTCTACGACATCGCCCTTGAGCAGCCCGAGCATCAGGCGCAGACCATCGCCCTTCGCTACGAGCGCTTCGTCAAGGGTTCCATGGACTTCTTCAACCGCCAGTCCAACGTGGACTTCAACACCCGCATCGTGGACTTCAACTTGAAGGACCTGCCGGACTCCATGCTGGTCTTCGCCCTCATCAACGTCTGCGAGGCCGTGCGAAACCGCATGTACTTCAACGCGAAGCGCAACGTCCGCACATGGCTCTACGTCGAGGAGATGCAATCGCTCTTCGCCTACCCGACGGTGCTCAACTACTTCTCGCGCTTCTCCAACGAGGGGCGCAAGTTCGGCCTGCTGCTGACGGGCATCACCCAGAACGCGGTGGCGATGCTCAACAACGAGGCCGCGCAGAACATCGTGCTCAACGCCGACTTCATCATGCTGCTCAAGCAGTCCCCGCTCGACCGCATGCGCTGGGTGGAGCTGCTGAACCTCTCCGAGCAGGAGGAGGAGTGCATCGACGAGTCCGCCGAGGCCGGAGACGGCCTGCTCATCGCTGGTAACGCGCGTGTGCCGATTCGCGGCAAGTTCCCGTCGGGCAACGTGCTCTACGACCTGTTCAGCACCAACCCCAACGAGACAAAGGAGCTGAAAATCGGCTCCAAGAAGGACGACGGCAAGGTCATCTAAGCCGGGAAAGGACGGTGAACGTCAATGAAGCCATCTGATTTCGTATCGACATCCGGCCAGAAGCTGGACATGTCGCAATCTGTGTTGCAGACGGAGATGACGGATGCCGTCAACTCCGGCATAGTGGGACGCGCCGACAAGAGCGAGAAGTCGTTGAAAAGCCCGCTCTACTCGGTCGGTAAACGCTCCTCGACGGGCGGTGCCGCCAGCGCCGCCCTTGCCGCCGTCACCACCGGCAGAAAAGGCGGAAAGACCGGCTCCGCAGATGGCGGGGCATACCCCAAAAGCAGAGCCGGAAAGGCCAGCTCCGCCGCCATGGCGCACAATGCCATCCATGGCGCTCTGGAAGGCTCCGAACTTGAGGGCGCTGATGACCTTTACAACAGCGGCAAGGGCGCGTACCGCGCCGGTCGCGCCGTAGGCAGGCGCATCAGAGGCAAGACTGCATCCCTCGACATCAAGGGCGCTGCAAAGGGTGCCGGTAAGGCAGCCGCAAGTGGCGTAGCGAGGGATGTCCTGCAAGGCTCCGAACTTGAGGGCGTGGATAACATCTACGACGGCGCGAGGGCTGGTTACTATGTCGTGAAGGGCATGAAAAAGCGTCTCGGCGGCAAAGACCCCCTCTCAACGGACAAGAGCCTCGGAAAACTCTCCGAAAAGAAGTCCGCGAAGAAGGCGGCGAATACGGTAGAGGCGAAGCGCAAGGCGCAGGCCGCAGGATATTTCAAGAAAAACGTCTACAAGACGGCTGAGAAGGCGAAAAGCGCAGCAAAGGCCGGTAAAACCGTCATTGGCAAGCTCGCTGCGGCAAAAGGCGGTTCCGGTGCCTTTGCAATGCTCTCCGCCTCAAGTCTGGCTCCGCTAATCATCATCTGCCTCCTCTTCGTATGCCTTCTCATGGCGGTCATGGGAGGCGGGCTAGATGAAGAGCGTAAAAGCGCGACCCTCGAAGGTATGCCGGGATGGGTGACTTACGACCTCGTGCTCTCCTGCCTGAAAGCCCATGAGGAGTACGGGTATCCTCCAAGCGCCCTACTCGGGCAGATGATGATTGAGAACGGAACAAGTGATGAAGGTTCCGATTTGGGACGTTTATATCACAATTACGGAGGCGTAAAGTATTTCGGCACCATCGACGGGCTTATCACCGGCTCCGTGAGTATGCTCACGACCGAGTACATAGGCGGCAGACCGGTTCAGATGTACTGCAACTTCGCGGTGTTCGCCTCAGATGCCGCCTATATGAAGTACCGATGCGAATACCTTTACAAGCAACCGAATTACACGAGCGTCCCCAATTTCCAGAAGGCCATAGATGAAAAGAACTCCGAGCTGTTCTTGAAAGCCCTCGGTGAGGGTGGTTACTACACCGCCTCGACTGACTCATATGTCGCTCACTATCGTTCAATCTGCGAATCCTATCCACTTGTCCCGCGTCTCGACAGCATGACTTCCGAGGAGTTCGAGAACAGCTTCGGCAACGCATTCTATCCGGGCGGCGGACAGGATTACGCGAGTGCCGAGCAATGGCAGAAAGACATCGTGAACGCGTGCAGCCGAGTGGGTTGGCCGGGAGCAAGTCTTTGCGCAACTTGGTCGAACCGCGTCTATAAGGCAGCCGGTCATCCTTGCAGTGGAAACGGCAACAGCGTCCTCGGACATCAGGGCTACGGCGCAAGCTACTACCCCTCCCGTGCCACCACGGACCTGTCCCAGATAAAGGTCGGGATGTTGGTATCGGCTCAGTTCGGCTCCAACACCGTACCGGGCAACACTTACGGCCATGTGGGCATCTACATCGGTGACGGCATGGTCATGGATAGCATCAACTCTGGCATCCGAACCATCTCCCTCTCCGAATGGGTCTCCCAGAACGGCAGGGGATGGGTCGTATGCGGCTATCCTTGGGACTGGCGCTGACATCAAGCAGAAAGGATATGGATATGGAAAAACTCAAACATCTCATAGACGAACATAAGAAGGCGGCTCTTTTCGGTCTCTTCTTCCTCATCGTGTTCATCGGAGGCTCCGCAGTCAGCGCCATCAACGTGGCGCAACACCGCGCGGAGCAGCAGGAACAAGTGGAGACCGGTGAGGCCCCCATCTCTCCTGAGCAAAATGTCGATTCCGAGTACGAAAAGGTTGAACTCAGCACCACACAGAAAAAGGCCATCGAGGGCTACGATGATGACACGAAAGCCCTCATCGACGTTCTCTCCGCCTCCGTCTGGTCTGCCAACGGTGGAAGGAACGCCCTGCGTTTCTCCAACGATTCCTATGTCGAATCGGTCAACGGGGAAACCACCGCGCACAGCTATGCCATTACCCGCATCGACAAATCCAGTGATGGATATGGAGGTTCCCTTTACACCATAGTGTTCGAGACGGACACTGGAACCCATATCGTCTCATATGTGGATGGCAAGGGTTCGGCAGTTCAGAATGTGAGCGGTGATGTGGTAAAGACGGACTCGTCAGTCATCGCATCGTTAAGCAGCGCCTCCATGTTCTCCCAGAAGGAGACCCCCTACGAGCGGGCGGATGCCATCGAGAGCATCACTGTGAAGGGGATGAACAGCGAAATCACGGAGCTTCTGGGGAATGACGCGAACGAACTCACGTCGGAACTGAGTAAATGGTGCGCGGTGCATTACCCCTCGGTGACCGAGGCGACGTGGAACAAGGTCGCCTCAATCGACTACGATGCGAAGGCGGTCACGACCGGGTTCACGCTGAACACCGATAATCCTCTGGAACTGACCGTCATCTACATGACCGACACCGGGGAGTTCTCCTTCGGTCGCTAACGTGCAATCCACTCAGTAATAGAAAGGAGAGACCCATGTTCATATCTAATTCAATAACTCGCCTCGCAACAGGGGCGCGGCGATTGCATCTTCCATCTAAGATGCTCATGGCATTGCCTCTCGGCATCGCGACGGCGATGCTCATCCCCAACATCGCCTATGCCGATATCATCGGCGACATCGAGAACTTCTTCAAGGAGATGTTTTTCGGTATCGGTATGAAGTTTTGGAACGGCTATTACGGTTCCATCGGGTGGACATCTGAGACATCGCTTCTCACTGGACTTTTCAGTCAGATTTTCGGTAACGCTGCACCCTACGCCATCGTGAAGAATGTCCACAGCACTATCATCATCCCTGTCGGCGAGGCGATATTGGCTCTGTTCATGCTGGTACAACTCGTGAAGATAAGTCAACGCATCGACGCGACCGCGACACTGCCCGCCGTGAAAGACATCGTGTTCCTCGCGGTGACCTACGTCCTGATGCACTGGCTTATCGTGAACTCGCTGGACATCATCACGGCGATGTACAACATCTTCAATGAAATCGGCAAGGAGTTCACGGCAGCCGTAGGCCAGTCAACCGCCCTCGACATCAGCGAATGGGATAAGGACAAAGCCACCGTCGGCGGTTGCATCTTCTTCACAATCATGGGATTCTTCGCCATGATTGCCGGGTTTGTGACATATTGCATCTCCCTCGTGGTCGCCCTCGCCCGTGGCATCCAGATTTACGCGATGGCCGCGTTCTCTCCCATCCCATTGGCTTTGATGGGATTCGATGAGACCCGTCAAATGGGTGTGGGGTTCTTGAAGAACTTCGCCGCTGCGGCGCTCGCCGGTGCAATCCTGCTTTTCCTCTTCCAAATATACCCGTATGTCATGACCGCCGCAGGAGGAAACGCAGCGGCGGACACCACCATCTTCTCCCTGACCTATGACCAAGACTTCGTGGACATCGTTCAAGTGGTCGCACGCTCAATCGCCGCATCCATCCTCCTCGCGTTCGCTTGCGTTCGCTGCAACAGTTGGGCAAAGGAGATTCTGGGTAGCTAACCGTTCACCGAGAAAATGCACCATCAACCGAAAAGGGACGGTCCTCGGCACCGTCCCTTTCCTTTAATAATATATTATTGGGCAATATCAAGAGCCTTGGAAAGGAGCCGCCATGCCAAACTACAACGACGCACAGGGGGTCGCCGACCTCCTCTCCCAATTCGACTTCAATATCATCAGCGAGGGTCCGGGTGACTTCTCGACCCAGCACCGCAAGTACACCTGCGAGTTCAGCAAGCCCGGCATCGAGTCCTTCACCACCACGTACCAGTCCAACCCTGATGTCCACGGCCAGCCGACTGCGACGGATGTGTTCGCCGCGCTGGCGAGCGACGCGCTCGCGGTCGATGGCCGTCATATCGACGACTTCGCCGATGAGATGGGATTCGAGAAGCCGTCTCAGGCCATTCGCGCCTACGAGTCCTGCCGCAAGACCCTCGACTGGCTCAAGAACGGCATGCAGCTCATGACCTCTGAAATCTCCGACATCGCGGAGACCCTTGACAACGAGCTTGGTGAGGTCAAGGAGGAGGTCGAGCGCGTGCAGGCGGAACGCAAGGCAAAGCATGAGTTCGAGCACCCGGCGGTGCCCGAGGGATTCACCTCTATCGAGGACTTGCAGGCGAGCCTCGACCTCGGCGAGTACGGCGACCGAATCACAGATTACACCGGCAACATCGGAGACGCTTTCAGCGAAATCGCCGACTCCGCGACTGACATCTACACTTACGACCTGCTCAAGTGGCTTCCCGATAACTACGAGTGGCTTGAGGAGGCGGATTTCCAAGGCCTTCTCGAAGGCTGCAAGGGCGACCTCACCAAGATGACCCAGATGGCCCAATACGTATGCTTCACGCAGGATATGTATACCCATCAAGAGGACATCGCCAAGTACGCCGCCCTCGAAGGCCTCGCCGCCGAAGGCGTGTACGCGCTGGCAGATGAGGTTTACGACGATGTGTTCGACGGCATCACCATCGACTTCAATGACAACAACATGGACATCGAGGACTTCGCCAGCGAAGCGCAGAACGCGATTTACGATGCCATGGACGAACCGCTCTACGATGCCCTCGGTTCAAACGATGAGATTCTTGAAGATGGCGAACTGAGCGGCGACTTCGAGGCAATCAAGGAATCCGGTTACGATTTCCCGAATCCCTGCGCCATGAGCGCCGAGGCGGTCCGCACGGTCAACGAAAAGGGCTACGAGACCGCGTTCAACGAGTTCTGGAAGGAATTCATGCCAGATAAGGGCTACGAGGTCCCGACCGTCTCCGAGGCTGCCCAAGAGAGCCGCGAGGCATCGGGCAAGCTCGAACAGGACAGTCATGACGGGCAGACGCCCGAGCGTGAGGATGAGCGTGCCGATGGGGACGCTGAGCATTAGATAAGACGATGACCGGGCGGCGCGGGTTCTTCTCGCCCGCCTTTTCACATGAGAACATCGGGCAGGATGCCCGCTAGGAAGGAGCATGGATATGGATAAGACACCGAAAGAGCGCATCGTCTTCGATGAGGGCGTGTATTACGGCGCTGAGGGCAGCGAGATTTCCATCGAGGAAATCGCGAGCCGCGAAGGCATCACCGTGGAAGAGGTTCTTGAGGGCTACACCGAGGAGGAGATATTCGAGAACGCGATGAACATGATGGACATCGACCGCTCCGAGGAACTTGCCGGATTGAAGGCGTTCCTAGACGGCTCCGATAACCCGCTGTCCTCCTACGACAACCCACTCGGCGGTAACCGCATCATCGCGCGAGGCTCCATCGGTCGCTGGGATGGCACGCGCCATGGCATGACCGCGTACAGGGACTTCGACGACATGATGAGCGGCCCCGATTCCGTTTTCAAGGATTGTGAAATCGGCAAGGTCTGGGATGAGAACGGCGGCCTGTTCATCCACGGTTACCATCACGACGGCGGGGTCGATGTCGAGGTCCGCCAGCTCACCGATGCCGGTGAGGAGGCACTGGATGTCATCGAGGACGCGTGGTACGGCGAGCCGTTCACCAGCGGCGGGAAGGAGTACGACGGCTCCCCCGAGTCAGTGGACACCGCCATGCGCGACCTGTGGGAGGACCCCGCCCTCTGCCCCTCACCGCGCTATATGGAGCTTGCATTCGGCTGCCCCGCAGTGGAGTACGAGGCACCAGTCATCGACCCGCTTCTCGAAACCGCCGAGTTCACATCATCCGCCATCATGAGCGCCGAGGTCGCTCCGGGTGCCGCGAGCGCGACCGTGCATGATGTCGCGGGTGTTCCCTATGAAGTCCCCGCAGATGTCCTCAACGGGTTGAAAGACGCTGTGCGCATCTCGGACCGCGCAGCGACTACCACCCTCTTCACCTCCCTCACCATCGCCGGATGGACGCAGAAGGGCGATGAGAGCGCCAAGGCCAGCCCGGTGAGCCTGAAAGCCGCCGCAAAGGAGGCACGCGAGTCATCTGCCGCGTTGGCTGCGCATGGGGCTTCCACCATCGACCTCGAACATGAGGTCGATAACGCCCAGAAAGCATCGGAAACTCTTTTCGATGCCGATGGCGACCGTTAGAAAGGAGGCGGCTCTATGGATTTCAACGACGCGACCGCGCTCATGCGTCTTGTTCAGGCAGTCGAGAACGACCCCTATGTATCGAGTGGGGCCGGTGAAGCCCTCGCGGACAAGGTGCGCGAGTTCATCGAGGATGAGGCGGAATTGGGCGGCTGGTACACTGAGCTGATGAATGCCATCGGCGAGGGTGAACCGACTTTCAGGGAGTGCGGAACCTTCACCGACCATGGTTTCGGTTTCCATGCGCAGGACGGCACGAGGACGGATTACGTCATAGGATGGCCCTTTGAGGACGGCAGTTGGGCCGTCCTCACCGGCAGTTACGACCTTGAGAGCGATGAGTTGGCGGACTACCATCTCCCCGAAGATTACCTGAACGGCCTGCTGTCCCGTTACGGCTACTCGTCGCTCGCCGACTTCAAATCCGTCAACGGGGAGGCATGGCGCGACGCGCTCACGGGAATCATCGCCGGGAATCAGGAAGCGAATCGCTTCGAGGTTCCCCATCTTTTCCCCGACCCATCAGCCGCAGAGCGGTTCTGCACTTATCAAGGCGTCCCCGGCGACCTGCTCCGCCCCGCCATGGAGAAGGCGCGGGCCGAGTACGAGAAGGTGAAAGCCCACCAAACTCCCGAGAAAGCCGTGTCCCTCAAGGGCGAGGTGGAGACGGCCCGTGGCGCTTCCGCCGCGATGGCCGATAACGGAAACCATTCAAATCGTGGGCAGGACGCCCGCTAGGAAGGAGGATTGTGACATGAAGGGCATGCTCATCCCGACAAACGGGAACCCGGTCGAAATCGACATCGAGGTCGATGAGGCGGGTTCCACGTTACACGACCTGCAACGCCTCGTCGGCGGGAACATCGAGCCGTTCGATGTCATCTTCGGCGAGGGCATCAGCCTCTACGTCAACGAGGAGGGCCTGTTCACCTGCCCGCCCAACCGCGCGGTGTACGCGACGAAGGGCATGGAGGAGGCCGGGTACCTCTCCATGATGGATTACAGTTCACCGGTCAAGGAGGGAGAACTGTACTCCATCCTCTGCGGTGACCTCGTGGCCGTCGGGTTCGATTTCGAGACCGGAGAGAATCGCGACCTCTCAGCCGACGAGATGTCCCGCGTAACTGACTATTTCACCGAGGTCAGCAAACCCGGCAGCGGCATCGAGGAGGTCATCGCAATCCGCACGGGGCAGCGCCGTGAGGAAGCCCGCTCTGATGAGGGCCGCGTCACCCTCAAGGGGGAGGCTCAGGCATCGCGTGCCGCCTCAGAGAAGCTGGCCGAGGGACGCGACACCGGCTCACCGGCACGAGAAGACCACTCCATCGTGTAGGTATATAGAAGACCATTATGGTAGAAAGGTAGGAAAACACCATGGCATACGACAAGAACATCCCCGACGTTCTGCAACTGCTGCGCCTCGACCTCGGTAACGTCGATTACACCGTGCCGATGGACACGACCATCGCGCGTTACACCATCGACGGCGATTACTTCCCCCGCTACTGCATCGCAGATGCCTCCGATGATGCGGACACCATGGACATCCAAGGGGCTATCGAGGAGACTATGCACGCCATCCTCGACTACGGCGGCAACGCAGACGACCTTCGCACCGCCATGGGTCTCGTGCCCGAGGCGGAAATCGACCCGGACATCATCGAATCCGACGAGCACACTCCCATCGACCTCGGCTACTGCCTCGACGGACAGCTCACGGGCTTCGAGGTGCTTGACATTGGCGAATGCGACATCAAAGACGCGTTGAACGGGCACCAGATTGAGAACGTCATGACGGCACTCAACAACCTACCCGTCAATCTGCGCCTCCCCGCCGCTAAAGTGCTTTCACAAGACGTGGAACAGGACTTCACCGAGTGGCAGGCATACCAAATCTGCAAGGCGTTCGAGGCGGGCATCGAGGAAGACACCATTTATCGCCTCATCGCCAACCCCGACCTGAACCACGGTCAGATGCGCGAGCTGCGCCGCATCGCGGAGCAGATGGGCCTCACCTCCCCCGATGTCAGCCCGTACACCAAGGACATGTTCAAGACGCTCGCGAGCGGTGGATACGATGTCGAGAAGCTGCGTCAGACACATGGGCTGATGAAGGCGGCGAAGGAGAAGGAGATTTCCTTCGACCGCGACTGGCTGAAACTTGATTCAGACCAGATGAACGCGGTGCGATACGGCCTCATCTCCGATGTGCCTATGGACGTGCTCGCGGATTACACGGACGGTTCCTACTCCGCCGACCATATGACCGCGCTGAACATCGCCCTCATCGAGGGTATGGAGAAACCGGGCATCGAGCGCTTGACGAACCCCGACCTCTCCATCGAGCAGGTGTGGGCCTTCTATCAGGCCATCACCGGAGGGCGCTTCACCGAGGAGCAGCTTGACATCCTATGCGACCCAACCCGTCCCGTGGCGGTCATGGAGGCCATGCGCACCGGCCTCACTTTCGGTGTGGACGCGCAGACGGTGCTGCGTCTCGCCGATGGCAGCTTCGCGCCGGAGCAGATGGAATCGCTCTACCTCGCGGCAGGCGATAAGGACATCACGCCCGAGATGCTTGATGTCATCGCCGATGCGAGCCTCAAGCCCGAGCAGATGGACGCGCTCAAAATCAGCTTCCAGCAGGGCGGCTCCATCGCCGATGTGGAGGCCGAGAAGAAGTCCATGCCGCGTTCCGTCAAGTACGCTGGGCAGGCGGGCAAGGCCGATGCCATCCGTAGCACCAAACTCCATGAGACGGCCAAGGAATCTCGCGAGGCATCCGCCCAGCTCGGCTCTGAGAGCCATGGCGATAAGGCCGTCGAGCGCGAGGAGTTGGAGTAGAGAATGCAAGGGCTTTTCTTCAAATACGAGGGATATAAGTTCTTCCTTGAGGGCGACGGCGATTACGAGTTCGATGATTGCCGTCACCTCTACGGTTTTCTGAACTACCTCTACCGCACCGATGAAGCGCAGAAGTGGACGAATGAGATGACGCAAAAAAACGCGGATTTCTGGTTCCCAACTACCACTGCGACTTTGAAACGCGGAAAAAAAGAAGAAACGCTCACACTTGACTTCATAGAGCGCTTTCAAGACATCGAGCATCGAGAACTTCTGCATGACCTCGCGCTCGGCAAGCTCAAAAGTCACTATGGCACCACGAACCTGATGAACAGCAAGGCCGCGAAATACGCCCGTGCTTTTGTCATCAACACGGATACCGAGATAATCCCGGCAAAGACATGGGGCAGGCTCTTCAAGACTCTGCACCCCGTGCTTGAGGCAAACCGGCTCACATTGATGTCCGCCGTGACGCATGTAGACCAAGGCGTACCTCATTTGCATGGGCTTTACCTGCGGAAGCCGAGGATGCGCGGCAATCCGTTTATGGACGCTCTGCTGTCCTCGGACCTCAAGCCGACCATCGTGACATCGTTCTAGCGGTTTTCCACGCTTTCAATGGCCGGAGGGTTCTCAACCCGACCCGAAGGCTGTTGGAAGGGTGGGAAACCGCCTCAACTATACATATTGGAAACTATCAGACCACAAAGGAAGGAGGCCATATGCCAGATGAGATGAACAAGCGAGAGGTCATCCTGACCATCCGCGAGTATGAGAACTCGGTAGCGATGCCCGAGGGCGAGCGCGTCACCTACCTCGACCCGCGCGGTGGGGTGCATCTGAAAGACGGCGACGATAAGGTACCGGATTACATGGGGCACGCCGTGAAGTGTGCGGAGTACCTTCGCTTCGGCGATGAGGTCGATGCCGTCACTTGCGGGGAGTATCCCCGTTCCAGCGCGGTCAAGTTCTGCGATACGCCAGAGCTGTTCGTGCAGGCCGGGTTCCGCCCGCTGCCGATGCTCTACACCCAACGCCACCTGCGCGATGCAATCCGACCGAAGAGCAGCTACGACCCCCACCGCCATGGACTCACCGTTGAGCAGATGAAGCGCCTGCCCGAGCTGATGGAGCATCCCGTGATGCTCTGCGATAGCCCCGCCCGTGATGACACCATGCTCGTGGTGCTGCGCGATGTGGATTGCGATGACCTGCCCCTTATCATGGCCGTGCGGCCCGATGGGCGCGGTTATTACGAGGCTGGCGAGATTGAGACCAACTTCATCTTGGCTGTCTACGGTAGGACGAACTTCCCCCGCTACTTCGACAACCTCATCACGCCCGATAGGGTCGTCTATTATGACGAAGAAAGAGGCCGGGAACTCAATGCACTTGCGAAGCTACACTTGCTTCGGAGCCACATCGTCGAACCCGACCTCAATAAAACCATTATACGCCGACCGCAGTGCATAGTCAAGAGCGAAACCGCAGATCAAGAGGGTTATCGGTTGGAATCGAAGGCCAAGGAGGCCCGTGATTCGAGTGCGAAGTTGGCTTCGGAACACGATAGTCAAATGTCAAGGGATTCCGCCATTGAGGAAATAACGGAAAAGGAGGAGACGCATGAAACTAGTAATCGCTGAGAAGCCGATGCTCGCACGCGACATCGCACGCGCCATCTGCGGCAAGGAGGTATCGGAGTCGGCGCGGCTGCCCATCTCGGGCAACGGGTACACGGTCATCGCCTGCGCCGGTCACCTGCTCGAACTGGTGGAGCCGGATGCGGTGAACCCTGCATGGGGCAAACCATGGTCGTTGGACGTGCTGCCCATCCAAATCGACGATTGGGCGAAGGAGCCGACCGAGAACAAGAAAGACTTGGTGGAGCACATCGACTCGCTTTTGCCGGAGGCCGAGTGCGTCATCAACGCCGGTGACCCCGACGATGAAGGCCAGCTCATCGTTGATGAGGTGCTGGACTACCTCGGCTACGAGGGAGAGGTGCTGCGCGTCTACGTCAACGACAACATCGAGAAGAACATCGTCAAGGCGTTCGAGCGTCTGGTACCCAACGAGCAGTGCCGCCCTGCCGGTGACGCGGCATACGCCCGCCAGATGGCGGACAAGTGCTTCGGCGTGAACGAGACTCGCCTTGCCACCAAGCGGCTCGGGGGCCTGTTCTCCGTCGGTCGCGTACAGACCCCGACCCTCGGGCTGGTTGTCAACCGCGATGAGGCGATAGAGAACCACGTCACCCGGAAGTATTACGAGCTGACCGCCACCGGCGTCTGTGCAGACGCGTCGGGAGCACCGGTGTTCAAGTTCAAGCCGGACAAGGACATGTTGGCCGGTGAAAAGCACGTCTTCGACCGCGATGTCCTCGATGTCATCAAGGCGAAGCTGGACGGCTCGGGTATGTCCTTCTCCACGGTCATCTCGAAGAAGGTCGAGAACCCTCCCCTGCCCTACAACCTGACGGTGCTGCTGTCCGACATGTCCCGCCGCTACGGCTTCTCCGCATCGAAGACCCAGCAAATCACGCAGGATTTGCGTGATAAGTACAAGGCGATAACCTACAACCGCTCGGACTCCCAGTACCTCAAGGAGGAGCACTTCGCGCAGGCACCTGTGGTGCTTGCGCAGGCCATGGAGAACGTCGGGGTAACATGGCCGCTCGACTACTCCATCCACTCCAAGGCGTTCAACGAGAAGAACGTCACCGCGCACCACGGCATCATCCCGCAGGAGGTCAGCGCCCCCGTGGCCGACATGACCGGGGATGAGGCCAAGGTCTACACGGCCATCGTCGAGCGCTATGCCATGCAGTTCCTCCCACCCGCTACCTACGATGTGAGCACCAGCGCCTTCACGGTCGAGGGCGGGGAGTTCCAAGCCGTCGCGCGGCGCGTGCGTGAGGCCGGTTTCAAGGCCGTGTTCGGCAACGTCTCCGATGAGGGCGGCGATGACGCGGCATCCGGCAACCCTTGGATTGACGAAGGCGACCATCGCCTTGAGCGCATCGAATGCGCCGTCACCGAGAAGGAGACCGCCCCGCCCAAGCCCTACACGGAAGGCACACTCATCGCCGACATGGCCTCCATCGCCAAGTACGTCACCGACCCGGAGGTCAAGGCCATCCTCAAGCAGAAGGACGACGGAAAGAAGGGCGAGCACGGCGGCATCGGAACCACGGCCACCCGCGCCTCCATCATCGAGAAGTTGAAGGAACGCGGGTACCTTGAGGACGTGAAGGGCAAGATTCGCTCCACCGAGAAGGCCCGCGCCTTCTACCATCTCCTGCCGCCCGAGATTCGCGGCGCGGACGTGACCGCCCGCTGGTGGCTCATCCAGCAGGACATCGCCGAGGGCAACGCGGATGTGAACGCCCTGCAACAGAGCGTCATCGAGGTCTTCAAGGGCCATCAGGACACCGCCTACGTCGGTGCGAGCATCGCGCCCAAGGCCACGGTCGTGGGCAAGTGCCCTCTCTGCGGCGCGGACGTGGTGCAGCGCAAGTCGAAGTCCGGCAAGGCCTTCTACATCTGCTCCTCGAACAAGAGCGAGAAGCAGGAGGACGGGACTTGGAAGCAAGTCGCGGGCTGCGGTTTCAAGCTGCTGTGCTGGTGCGGCAAGATGTTCACGGCGAAGCAGGCTGCATCGTTGCTCGAAGGCAAGGCGGTGAAGCTCACCGGCTGCATATCCAAGACGACGGGCAAGACCTTCGACTGCAAGGCGAAGCTCAAGAAGGACGGTACGATAGAGCCGATGTTCGATAGCAAGCCCAAGGGCAAGTACAACAAGGCAAGGAGATAGCACATGGACATGGTGAATGACGGCAAGGACATCCACCTCGACACGCCGCAGGCGGTCAAGGAGGCACTGGCTTCTGGCAAGGACCTCTACAACCCTCAGACCGGCGAGTTCTGGTGGGAATATAACTACACGGGAAGCATCGCCAATACATACGTCCACCTCGACGACCCGAACCTGCTGGCGGTCATCGACAATCCCGACTTCGACCTATACGAGGACATCGTGGGCGGGTTGAACTACACGGGTTACATCACCGACAGCATCGAGACCATCATCGAGGACGGCGAGGAGAATGCTCCGCTAATCGACCCGCGCGATGAGGTGTTCGCTCAAATCGCCTCCGAGGACGGTTGGGTCATCGCGTCCCCCGAGAACGTGAGAAATGCCGTGCAATCGCACATGGCTGAACATGGGGCCGATGCTCCCGGAAAGGAGAAAGGCATGGACAAGACCGCAGAAATCGCCGCGTGGAAGGAGAATCACGTCCCCATCGACCGCAACGGTGATGACGCGCTCGTGATGCACAAGATGGCCGACGGCAGCCGAGAGTTCATCGTGGCGCACGGCTATGATGAGGAGACCGGGCACTGGGGTCACGGCACCTACTACGATTCCCTCGCCAGCGCGGCGGCAGACCTTGAGAGCCGCACCATCTCCGACTCCGGTGAGGAGGTCATCTGCCCCGACTTCTGGTACCGCGCCGACATCGAATCCGCCCTTGAGAACGCCGGTCTCGAAGTGAACGATGCGAACGTGAATGCCACGCTAAAAGAACTCGGCTTCGACAACGGATGGCTTAACAGCAATTTCCACGACCGCCTCGCCGAGATGGGCAACGAGATGATTGCAGATGCGGTGGACAACATCGAGCCAAACGGCGGCGACGGCGATTCCCCCGAGGCCTTCGTCGATAGGGGCATCTCCCTGAAAGCCGAGGCCGAGTCCATGCGCAGGGCATCTCAGGCGCTCTCCGCCGACGGCTCTGTCGATGAGCGCGAGCCTGCCTTCACCCCCGACCTCTCTTAGGAGTCTCCGATGATGGACGTGAACTCTGGGTACATCGGTCACTCGATGTCACGACGCGCCGCCGAGGCTTACGAGGACGGCGAGATGCCCAAGAGCAAATGGACGAAGAAGGCCATGGTCGCGGCCATCCAATCCTATTGCGATGAGTTCGACATGTCCTTCGACCCCGATGTGCTCAAGGGCATGCACAAGGATGAGGTGTTCGAGCGGTTCTTCCACGAATCGTCGTGGCACCACACCTCCAAGTTCTTCAACGAGACGGATTTCTACAAGCTCGATGAGGATGCGGTCTGCGGGTCGTTTCGACCGATGACCGATACCGAGGTCGCAGAGCGCGATGCGGTGCGCATACAGGACATCGAGAAGGAGTGGGCCGAACGCGAGGCCATGCGAGTCGCGAGGATTGAGCAGTTGGAGCGTCATCGCGCATATCGCGAAGAGCATGGATTCGCCCCTGACACGGTGGCCGCGTTCGCCCATGAGCACCCCGAGTGCTGCCATGAGCGCGTGAGCCGCAAGGGCAACCGCGTCCTCTCCTACATCGACTACCTCGGGCATGAGCAGGTGTGCCCCATCGACCGAATCGGCGAAACCCATCTCTACGGTTTCGATGCGACCGAACCGGGCAGCTTCGACAGGGCAATCGAGTGTCACCAGTTGCCCAGCACGCGAGGAATGCCCGGTAACGCCCCTATCACCGTCAAGGGAGAAGCAACAGCCATGAAAGCCGCGTCAGCCGAAATGGCGGATGGCGCGGGAAAACATGACATCGGGCTAGATGCCCGGTAAGGAAAGGACGTGATGCAACATGCTCACCGATTACGAGCGCTATCAGCTCGAATGGATGATTGACCACGGGCACAGCCTCGATGAGCTGATGGAAAATCTGACCTACTACCAGAACGAGCTTGAATCGACCAGAGGCGTGAACCTCACCGTTAGCGACGTGTTCGATGCGTGGACCTCTGACCGTGGGTTCGTCTCTCTGGAAAACGATGTCATCACGAAGGACATGATTCGAGCGGGAATCGAGCACGGAGTCATCCGCTTCGAGGCGAATCCCGACCCGAACGACCCTTGGAAGACGGTGTGCGCCATCGGCAACGGCTGGTTCTACCATGTGGACACCACGGACATCCCGCCGGATGAATATATACTCATGAACTCCCGTAACGTCGATATGGTCGTGGATGAAATCTACGATGAGCTGAACGGCACCGTCAAGAGTGATTACCATGACGATTTCAATCGCTATCTCGCCGTTCTGAGCGAGGAGCACCACGGCGGAACAAACTCCCTTACCGGCATCCCATTCGACATCAATAAGACGATGGAGAACGGCGGTGCATACTACAATCCCGAGCGCGGCATCGTCATCGCCAGCTTCCTCTTGGAGCAGACATCTCCCCGTATCGAAGCCTACTACGGCTACACACCTTACGCGCTGGCATCGCTCATCGGCAGAAACGCCGACGTGACGGTTGATTCAGATGTCATGGACATCCAAGACATCCTCGCTGACCCGAGCCTCCCCCGCCGCTTCGACCATGAGGGCGCGTCTTTCGATTCGGTGGAAGAACTCATCGCGAGCAGGTGGTCTCCGACCGGCGCGGGATGGTTGGACATGTCGGGCCACGACGGCCTCGCGAGTGCCATGGGAGCGCTCGGCATCAAGCAGACCGACAACGTGCGCGAGTGGTACACGCTCGCCTTCCCCGGCGATGAGCTGGCAGTGGCAATCAACCCGAGCCTCACATTCGACGATGCCATCGCGGCTGTACCGACGGGGGACGGCTTCTACACCGCACTCGGCGACGCAGCGGACTCCCTACTGCGCGAGCGCATCTTCGAGGAACTGTGCAACCGTTACGGCTACACCTACGATGAGGTCTACGACAGCTGGCTCAATGAGTCGTCCCTGCCCTCCCCCGCCATCTCACAGCAGCCTGAGAAAATCGCGGTCGCGGCGGGTTACCGCTTCAACCTCGTGGACGCAAGGGAGGCATCCGGCATCGACCTCAAGGGCTGCGGCACTGTGGTCACCGTGGACGGCCATGATTACGAAATCATGAAGGGCGCGACCTACGAGGACTCCCGCAAGGTCGATGACCTGCTCGACTCCCACGGGGATAAGCCCATTTCCGATTACCGCAAGCGACCACAGGGAATGAGCCTCAAGCAGGCCGTTAGGGAGGCCCGCGAGGCATCCGCCAAGCTTGCAGAGAAGAACGGCGGCACCGACGACCCTGACGGCAAGGATGAGCGCTAGGAGGAATGCCCAGATGGTATTTGAACGCTACACCTACCTCGACGCGGATGACACCACCGTCTCCGTCACCCAATCGCTCCACGATGCGCAGGCACCCTCGCATGACAATGGCGATGCGCATGAGGATGGCCGTGCCGTCCTGCGCGAGGCGGTTCAGGTGACCTCGCATGGGCGCGTGGTGTCGTGCGCGGTGCATGAGCGCCCGGTCTCCATCCATGGGGAATCGACCCGCGCCCGCGCGGCAGCCGCCGCGTTGGCCGCGCATGTGGACGCCGAGGATGAAGTCGAGGAAAAGGAAGACAGGCGCAGGAGCCGTTAGGGCAACCGCTACCCAGATGGTGTGGTTTCCCTTCACCACCTGCCGTATGATATACAATATAGGGTGTCTTAGGCACTCTATGGACAGAAAGGATGAGTGATAGACATGCCAGAGAACGCGAAGTACGCCAACGTCAAGATGCCTGCGGCGTTCCTCACGCCGCACGAGTTCACCGCTAAGGACGGTCGAACTTTCGAGAAGGCCTACGTTCATTTCCCGGAGGGCACCAAGGTCAATGGAATCGACCTCGGCCACTACTCCTGCGATGTGTTCCTCAACGAGCGCATGAAGCAGCAGATGCTCTCCGGCGAGCAGGTCACCATCGGCTTCAAGGCCGACGAGCCTGTTCAGGTCTGGACGGGCAAGGCCGGTGACGAGCAGAACCCGTACAAGAAGTACGAGGTCAAGCCTTGGGATTTGGTCAAGGGGCTCAAGGCCGCCAACGAGGGCTTCAAGGCCGAGAAGGCCGCCGAGCGCGAGGCCGCCAAGGAGCAGGGCGCGACCCTCAAGGGCGAGTCCGAGCAGATGCGCGAGTCCTCCGCCAAGCTGGCCGGGGACAACACGCCCGAGGAGCATGCCAACACCCGCTAGGGTCCAAGGAAGGGGGAATACGGTAGATGAAGGTCGAGGTGCTTTTCAAGAGCCACCGCTACGAGGAGTTCGATTCGTCCACGCAGACGTGCCCGGAGCCGTATCGCGGCAAGGGGCTGAACGTCCTCACCGACTGGAACCTCTATCTCGGCTCCCTTGAGGAGAACGGCATCATCCTCGTGCAGCACTGGTATGACGGGAACCCGGCATCCTCCCAAGGCAAGGTGACCTTGGAGGGGGTCGAGGTTCCCGCCTCCGTGCGCAAGGTCGGATGCGCCATGCTGCTCGTCTCGCCTGACGAGCTGGACGAAATCGTGTGGCTCAAGAAGGACGGCGAGAAGCTGCTTTGGCGCGAGGGCGAAGACCTCATCAACGGAGAGCGCTTCTTCGCGCAGGAGCAGCTTTGCTACTCCGATGAGACCACCAAGTCCATCAACCGCCGCGCCGTGGCGGTCTACGATTACCTCGCGAACGCCCATCCGACATGGAACGAGGAGGAGGTGGCCGAGAGCATGGGCTACACCGCATCGGCCATCCGCCGCATCCGAGATGCGGAGCTATGCCAAGACCCCGAGTTCATCGAGGTCGAGGACGAAGATGACACCGAGGAGGCCGACGTGGATGCCGAGGGCGGTATCGACGGCTACAACTTCGGTTAGAGATAGCAATCAGGCAAACCACCAAGCAATCAAGAAAGGAGTCTTTCATGGAACGAATCTTCCGCAAGATTAAACGCGTGAAGCGCAAGCTCGATGGCAAGCGCATCACCGCACAGGTCATGTCAGCCGTGCTCATCGCCAGCTCCATGCTCAACGCGTTCGCGCCCGTCGCGGCATACGCAGCCGAGCCGGAGCTTGCGACCGTCTCGCTCTCCGAGACTGAGCACGGCAAACTGGCATTCGACGGCACCGAGGACATGACGCTGGCCGTCGAGGTCGGCACCGATGTCACCGTGAACGTCACCCCGGATGAGGGCTACTTCTCCGACGGCATCACCGTGTTCAAGGGTGAGGAGGACGGCACCGCCGTCGATGTCAAGGACGGCAAGGCCACCTTCACCGTGGAGGGCGACACCATCGTCACCACCACCTTCTATGAGAACGGCAGCGCCGGTTCTGCGGCATTCAAGTCCGTTGATGTCGATGAGGGCAAGGCCGTCACCAGCATCGAGAGCTACATCCGCGACCATGCGGATGTCCAGTATGTCGGCGAGGGCGATGAGTTGACCCGCGCGGACGTGCTCACCGTGACCACCTCCGTGGTCGATGGCGGCAAGCTCCCCGATGCGACGCTCGACAAGCTCTGGGCCGATGAGGACGGCGACGGCTTCTCCGAGCACTGGGACGCGCTGCTCTCGCAGCCGGTCTCCCACGCCGTGCTCTTCGAGGTTGACCCGGATGCCGACTACTACGTCGGCTGGGCAGGTTCCGACATCGACAATGCGAAGCTCACCGATTGGGGAGCCTCCGAGAACAACGCCGACGCGAAGATGCGCGAGGGCTTCATCGTGGACGAGGCCACCGGCCTCGTGTACGTGCCCAAGTCCTACACCGAGCTGAACGACAAGGGCGAGCCGATGGTGGCCTCCTCTCGAATCCAGCTCGTCTACACCGTCGAGGGCGAATCCGCTGAGGCCGTCTTCGACTTCAACAGCACTGCCACCGATGTTCGCGGCGATGTGGCCGGTAAGGGCAAGGTCTCCCTCCCTGTGACCGCCGCGTCCACCAAGGTCACCCTCGCGACCGATGATGTGGCGCTTGAATCCCTGACCGGGCGCACCATCGACAGCGTGACGGTCAACGGCATCGAGTACACGCCCGACATGGGGATGTGGCAGTACGACGCGGATACCGGCTCTCTTGAGTTCGCCCTGGCTCCGGCGGGCATCCACGCCATGAACGTGAAGATGTCCGACAACTTCGGCAAGGGGGTCGCCAGCTTCTTCCGCATGCCCGAGCCGCGCATGTCCGTGAACACCATCGGTACATGGGAGTTCAAGAGCGCCCCGTGGGCCGGTATGACCTTCCGCACCAGCGGTAAGAACATCTACGATGGTGGCCGCACTCGTCCCGGTTACCATCTTCCCGCCGTCGAGAACCCCTCCGGTGGACGTTACGAGGACAAGACCATCCGACAGGCCATGGGCTGGCAGCCCGTGGACCTCAACGCCTTGAAGGCTGGCAACAACACCATCATGCGTTACGCCGAAATCCCACCGCAGGACACCGGCACGGTGAAAATCAACCAGCAGACGAACCTCGGCCTGACCTGCGGCCACGTCGGCGTGGGTATCAACTTCGAGAACAACCCCAACGCAAACATCAAGGGCGATGAGGACGGCGACGGCAACGAGTACACGGACCAATACGGCCAGCACGTTCGTATCTTCTCCGTCTCCGGCGGCGAGGCCATCATCGGTGTGACGAATCCCACCAGTCATTCCCAAGCCGGTGCCGGTTTCTTCAAGATTGGATGGCGCGTCATCGCCGGTCACATCAACCTGCACAAATCCAGCGCCAACCCCGGCATCACCGACGGCAACGACTGCTACTCCCTTGAGGGTGCCGAGTTCACCGTCTACAACGCAACCGGTCAGTCCATGGGCACGCTGGTGACCAACGCCAATGGCGACACCAACACCCTTGAGATTCCCGAGGGCACCTACACGGTGCGCGAGACCAAACCGCCCAAGGGCTATCTGCCCGCCCCCGACCAGCAAATCACGGTTCACGGCGGTCAGACCACCACGGTGCAGGTTAGTGATAACCCCGCCCTTGACCCTGTTACAGTAGTCGTCGGCAAATTTGACGGCGATAAGGAGTACAACGCCAACAACCTTCCGCAGGGTTCCGCCTCCCTTGAGGGTGCCGAGTTCACCATCGAGTATTTCGATACCGTGGATTACGACAGCTACGATGCGCTCAAGAAGGCCGGTATGAAACCTACCCGCACTTGGGTAATTCGCACCAATGAAAAAGGATATGCAAATCTCTCTGAGCAGTTCCTTGTCTCTGGCGACGATTTCTATCTTGACCCGACTGGAACACCTTCACTTCCTCGTGGTTCCGTGGCTGTATATGAGTCCAAGGCTCCTGACGGATACAAACTGAATGACAAGGTAAACTTCCAGAAGATTCAGGAAAATCCAACCGTTGGTGTACCAACTTTTAATCTTCCTGAAATCCCGGAGACGGTGATTCGCGGCGGCGTGTCCGTCCAGAAGCTCGACTCCGAGACCGGAAAGGTCCCGCAGGGCGGTGCCGATTTCAGCGGCATCTCGTTCTCCATCATCAACGACAACGCGAACGCTGTCACGGTCGATGGCAAGAGCCACAACCCCGGTCAGACGGTGAAGACCATCGTCACCGACAAGAGCGGCGTGGCGAAGACCCCTGCGGACTGCCTGCCCTACGGCAAGTACATCATCCGCGAGACGGCCACCAACGACGATTACCTCAACACCTCCAACGAGATGCGCGTAACGGTCTCTGAGGACGGTAAGATGTATTCCTTCACCGCCAAGGATGACATTGTTCGCGGTGGCGTGAAAATTACCAAGCACGACATCGAGACTGGCACCGGCAACCCGCTCGGCGGCGCGTCCCTCGACGGCACGAAGTTCGAGATTAAGACCCTCAACGAGAAGCCCGTCATCGTCTCCGGCGTGACCTATACCAAGGGTCAGGTCGTTCATGCCCTAACCATCAAGGATGGCGAGGCGAGCACCAGTGCTCATCTGCTGCCCTTCGGTTCCTACTCCATTCAGGAGGTCAAGGCGGGTGAGGGTTACCTGCTCACCGACGGCGAGCCGCATGAGTTCCGCATCGCCAAGGACGGCGTGCTGGTGAACCCCTTCGACGGCGCGTTCGAGAATCAGGTCATGCGCAGCGACCTTGAATTCACCAAGAAGGGCGATGACGGCCAAGACCGCCTCGCCGGAGTGGCCTTCAAGCTCACCTCCAAGACCACCGGCGAGAGCCATGTGGTCGTGACGGATGAGAACGGCTACTTCTCCTCCGCCTCCTCTTGGAACAAGCACACCCATGAGACCAACGCCAACGACTGGGCGCTGGATGCAGAGGATGTCATCGACAGCTCCAAGCTGGATGCCACGGCTGGTGTCTGGTTCGGCGGCACCACGCCAGATGACTCCAAGGGCGCTCTGCCCTACGACACCTACCTCATCGAGGAGCTGCGCTGCACCGCAAACGAGGGCTATCAGCTCATCGAGACCTCGGTCATCGTGAGCCGCAACGGCAAGGTGTACGACTTCGGCACCCTCACCGACGTGAAGGCCTCCATCACCACCAAGGCCTACGACCCGTTGGATGGGGACTCGAACGTCGGCATGGGCGATTACCTCTACATCGAAGACAAGGTGACTTACGCCAACCTCTTTCCCGGTCGCAACTACATGCTGGTGGCTGAGTTGCACGATGCTAGCACCGGGGACGCTCTCCTCGGCGCGGACGGCGAGGTCATCACTGCCGAACATCTTTTTGAGGCTCAGGAGCCTTCCGGCTTCGAGGTCGTCCGATTTAGCGGAATCGACACCCTCGACCTCGCGGGCAAGACCATCACGGTCTATGAGAGGCTGTACGATGATGGCGGCTCCCTCATCGCCAAGCACACCGATAAAGATGACGTGAACCAGCAGGTCACCGTCATCGAACCTGAAATCGGCACCACCGCCGTGGACGGCGCGGATGGCGACAAGCTCGTCTCTACCGACGATGCAGCCACGGTGGTCGATACCGTTCACTACAAGAACCTCATCCCCGGCAGCCGTTATGCACTCGTCGGTGCGCTCTTCGTGAAGAAGACCGCCGATGATGGCTCGGTCACCGGCGAACCGCTCGTGGTCGATGGCGCACCCGTGGTGTCCCACACCGCCTTCACGCCCGAGACCGCAGACGGAAAGGTCGAGGTGACCTTCACCTTCGACTCCACCGGCATCCCGCAGGACACCGAGATGGTCGCATTCGAGAGCCTTGAGAAGAACGGCGTCGAGCTTGTGGCCCACGCCGACATCGAGGACGGCAAGCAGACCACGACCGCCCATGTGACGGGCATCTCCACCACGGCCACCGACGGCCTCGATGGGGACAAGAACGTCATCGCGGATGCGGAGACCACCATCACCGATGAGGTGGCCTACGAGAACGCCCTGACCGGCATCGGTTACACCATGACCGGTATCCTCATGGATGCCGAGACCGGCCTTCCCATCCTCACGGGCGATGGCAGCGAGAAGTACACCGAAGCGGATGTCGCGGCGTTCATGCAGCAGCTCCTCGACGTGCTCGGACTCTCCGCGCAGGATGAGGATGAGGGTATCGCCGACATCGTGGTCTCCGATGAGACCGCCGCAGACGGTTCGGTGAAGAAGTCCCAGACCGTGCGCGTCCATGCGGACGGCACCTTCGAGGTCATCGACACCACCTATGAGACCGATGAGGACGGCCTGACCTCCGCCACCGTGGACACCACCGGCAAGGTTGGCTACGATGCCCTGACCGATGAGCAGAAGGAAGCCGTCTCCGACGTGGCCGTGCTCAAGGACTCCGGTATCGTGCTCAACTACTCCGCCACCGGCGAGCTGCCGGTGTCCATCGACATGGATGCCCTCGGCAAGTTCATCGCCGACAACGAAGACCTCATCTCCCATCTGGTCTACCAGACCGCCGAGTTCACCCCGGAGAAGTACGACGGCACCGTTACCATGGACTTCCACTTCAACGCCAACGATGTCATCGACCGCCTCGGCGGCGAGACCAAGGACATCGTGGTGTTCGAGGTCATGTCCAAGAACGCGGTCGCGGATGAGGAGGGTTCCGCCCCCGTCATCGTCGCCTCCGAATGCGACCTCGACTCCGAGGAGCAGACCGTGAACCTCGCGCCCACCGTCATCGGCACCACCGCCACGGACAAGTCCGACGGCGACCACACCCTGATGGCCGGTAAGGATGCGGTAATCACCGACCGCGTGACCTACGAGGGCCTGATTCCGGGCAAGGAATACACCCTCAAGGCGACGCTCATGGACAAGAAGACCGGCGAGATGCTGTCCATCAACGACCAGCACGTCACCGCCGAACTCAAGTTCACGCCCAACAGCCAGAACGGCACCATCGACATCGACCTCGGCAAGTTCGACGCCTCCTCCCTCGACGGCCACGACCTCGTGGTGTTCGAGGAGCTGTACAAGCAGACCGAGCAGGGCAACGAGGCCACCGAGGTTCTGGTCGCCGAGCACAAGGACATCGACGATGAGGGGCAGACGGTCACCGTGACCACCACGCCTCCCGGCGGGTTCTTCGGCAAGACCGGTGGCAACGACTTCTTCATCGTGGTCTCCATCGCGGCACTCGCCGTGCTCGCGTGCGGTTGCGCCTACTATGGCATCAAGAACCGCCGCGCCGCGAAGGCCGAGGATGCTACAGCCGATGAAGGCGACGACACTGACAACGGGGATGTCTCGGGCGACTCCGAGGCCTAGCCCACTGCACATGCTGCGGGCGCTCCGTCCATGTAAATGGGGAGCGCCCGCCCTATCCCAGAAAGGGGGACACCCATGGATGACAAGAACCGTCTGAACGACGGAGAGAAACCGCAGACCCCCGCCGACCGCGAGGCCAAGGCCAAGCGCCGCATCCTCGTCGGCATCGCGGCGGGTGCCCTGCTCGTCGCCGGTCTCATCACCGGCGGCATCTACCTGTCCGGCAGGCAGGGCGGCACGCCCACAGCCCCCGGCTCCGGCACCCCGACCGGCCAACAGGAGCAAGTCGATGGTGAGAAGCCCTGCGAGCACGACTGGACGGTCACCTACAAGACGGTGCATCACGACGCGGTGACCCACACTGAGAACGTCCCGCCGGTCTACGAGACCAAGACCAGCTACCACACCGTGTGCAACGACTGCCAGCAGACCATCGACGGCATCGCCGATGCGCATATCAAGGACACCGGTCACTCCGGTTACTCCACCAACGTGCCCATCACCGGCGAGGTGCTGGTGAGCGAGGGTTTCACACGCGAGGTCACCGATTCCCCGGCGTACGATGAGTCCGTGCCGGACAAGCTCGTCTGCACGCTCTGCGGCGAGGAGAAACCGGCGACTGCCGAGTAGGGAACCTCTCCCTCTCAAGACCCGGCATCCTGCAATCGGGGTGCCGGGTCTTTCTCATGGAGGCGATTCAAAAGCCAGAAACGACGGATGATATGATTAGAAGCTAGGAGGTGAACGGAATTGAAGAAGAGAACGAAATCGCGCATCGCGCTCGCGGCATCGGCGGTATTCCTGTTGAGCGCCGCAGCCATGGTCGCCTTCCTCCTCTATTGCAGGCAGGCGGCGCATACACCGCCCTCGCCAGACGCGGCCCCCGAATCCACGATGGAGGACGGCGATGGGTTCCCTGCGGTCGATTGGGATTACTGGCAGGACATCAACCCGGATGTCATCGGCTGGGTCACCATCCCCGGCACCACCGTGGACTCCCCCATCCTGCAAGCCCATGGAGACGCCCCCGGCTATTACCTCAAGCACGACGTGTACGGCAACTACAACCCAGCCGGTGCCATCTACCTTGATGCCGATTGCGAGGAGCTGGGGCTGTCCAGCCGCAACGCCGTCATCTTGGGACATCATTTCTGGAACGACAAGAAGGTGGCCCCCATGGGAACCGTCGCCGATTACAAGGATGAGGACTTCGCCCGCGAGCACGCCCGCGTGCTCATCCAGACCCCGACCGCGAAGATGACCTACGAGGCGCGGTTCGCGCAGATAGTCAACGGTCGCGAGCGAAACAAGCGCATCGACTTCGAGGGTGAGGCGGACTTCCGTGCATGGTATGGCGAATCGCGTGCGAACGCCGCCATGGTGCTCGATGCCGAGACGGAACCGGGTCAGGTCATCTCGCTCGTCACCTGCTCCTATAACATCTGGGTCGATAACGAGCGCACCGTCCTCGTCACGAGTATGCAGGAAACAGCCAAGAATCAAGCCGAAAATACGCAAATCGCGCCAGACGCATCCTGAGACCGTTCCAGGCGGTTTGCCATGTTGCCGGGGGCTGGACTCGACACCATCCTCCCAAGACCCCGCAGAAACGATTCTGTGGGGTCGTTTTTTCTTCAACCACCGAAAATCGGCGTCAGGTGGCCCGCCACGCGCGTTGATATAATGATGCCATCGGCTGACGCGGAAAGGACTGAAATGAAAGAGCAGAAGAAATCGAAGTCGCTTGAAATCGTGGAGAAACAGCGTGCGCTCGTGGTCGAGAAGATTATCGAGGACATGAAACGCGACGGACTCCATTGGTCGGAACCCTACATCCCCTCCCTCAGTCCCCACAACCCGGTATCCGGCACGGTGTATCAGGGCGGCAACCGCTTCCATCTCGGTTTCGTGGGCTACATGCGCGGGTTCACGGACAACCGTTGGTGCACCTTCAACCAGATTCGCGATAGCGGCTGGCACCTCAAGAAGGGGGCCAAGGCCGCGCTCATCGAGAAATGGCGCGAGTTCTCCATCAAGGAGGAGAACAAGGACACGGGTGAGAAGGAGGTCACCGGCCACTACCTGCGCTGCGTGGGCTATTGGAACGTCTTCAACGCCAGCGAGATTGAGGGCATCCCCGCCCCACCGGCACCGGAGCATGTGAGCGACCGCACCGCCGCCATCGCGGACGACCTCATCCTCTCCTCCCGGTGCCCTATCGTGGAATCCATGCGCTATCAGGGGAGCGCCGGTTACGCCCCCGGCTCCGACCGCATCCTCATCGCCCCGCGCGAGACCTTCCTATCGGATGAGACGTTCACTCGCGTACTCCTGCACGAGATGACCCATTCGACCGGACACCCCTCCGCCCTCAATCGCGGCTGCAACACTGACTTCGGAAGCCCCGAGTACGCGCAGGAGGAGCTTGTGGCCGAACTCGGCTCCCTTTTCCTCTCCGCAGACCTCGGCATCCAGAACACCGACTACGAGGGCGAGCATTACGAGAACCACGTCTCCTACCTGCAATCGTGGATGCACGCGCTGGAAGACGACCCATCATACCTGTTCAAGGCGGCGGCGAAGGCCGATAAGGCGGGCACCCTCATCATCGGGCGCTACAACGATGTCTTGGAGAAGCGCCGCGACCGCGACGTGGAACGCGCACCCGAGAAGGTGTCCCTCAAGGGCGAAGTCACAGCCATGAAGGACGCGGCGAAGAGCCATGATGAACAGGCCAAAGCGCCTGAAATCGCGGTCTCCGCGCGGTAGAAAACAGTTGTGGAAATGGCTAAAATGTAGTATAATAGTAGTGTAGAAAACTATCAAACTTTAGATATAGGAAGGAACTAAGAAAGAGGTGAAGTAGGATGAAATACTATGTCGAAAGCGGACTCAAGATTCCAACGTTTACGAAAGGATGGAAATTAGGCAGATTCATCACTGGCATGGTCTTCGGGATTTGCGCCGTCTGGCCCACTTCCCTCTTCTATAAGAAGACATGGCCGAATATCACAACTGTCAAGAAAGTCGCACTTAGGTATACATGGATTGGTGTGGCCGTGAACCTTGTCCTCTTTATCTTGTCTTTCAACCACTATCAGTAGAAAGGAGGTCATTGTATGGATATATCTAATATACTTCGTCCAGAACAGCTTCCGTTTAAGGTTCCCTATGACCTCGAATTGGCAATCAACGAGTTGCTTGAGGCTCTGGAACGAGATGAGGTTCTGAATCTTGACTGTTACCTCGATGAGGTTCAGGCTTCCGCACGTAGTGTCAGCGAGGAGAACGACGCTTGGATACGGCGTTATTATGTTCAATACGGATGGAGGGATGCCAATGCTTGATTTCACTAATTGTAAGAAGCTAGTAAATAGCTATGAGGGAGCTGACATCAAGCTGAAAGTCGAGCTTGATGGGGATATATATATGTTGAAGTTCGGTCAGAAGTTGGAACCGAATGACAAAAACCCGTTACAAGCCAGTTATGCCAGCACTCCCGTATCTGAATATCTAGGTTCTCACATTTATGAACTTGCTGGTATTCCCACCCAACACACAGTATTAGGGACTTATTACGGTAAAGTAGTTGTCGCCTGTCAGGACTTTATCGAGGGGCGACCCGATGCCAATGATGTGACGCTCATCGAGTTTAAGAAACTTGAGAACTCTTTTCTCGGCAGTTCAACCGCAGGTGGCAGGACTCCGTTATTGGATAATCTGCTTGAGGTATTTTCGGAACACGAATCATTAGATGGCATCCGTGATGTGGCCGAGGATAGGTATTGGAAAATGTTTGCAGTTGATGCCCTAATCGGAAACTTCGACCGTCATGCCGGTAATTGGGGATACATTCTTGACAAGAGAAAGAACGCCGTTATCGAACTGGCACCGGTTTATGACTGCGGTTCCAGCTTCTATCCACAACTCAACGAAACTGCGATGAGAGCTTTTATCAAGGATAGGAATAGCCTTGAAGCCCGCGTTATGCAATTCCCTAGAGCAGCATTGCGTATGGAGTCCAAGAAAGTTCTTTACCATGAGTTTCTATTGTCACCCGAAGGTTCCAAGGCACGTGAGGCGCTTGGAGAGCTTCTTCCTAAGATTGATTTCGAGAAGATTCACCAGCTAATCAAAGATATTCCCTGCATCAGTGATATTCGTCGCGAGTTCTATTCGCAGTTGGTGGACATCAGAAGGGAAATCATTCTCGAACCAGCTTATGCGTTGTATAGGGAAGAAAAACACCTATCCGTTGACCTCAAATCACCTACCGCCGATGTATCACTGAAAGCAGAGGTAAAAGCCGCCCGCGAGGCATCAAAGGCGTTAGAAATAGAATCAGGAAAAAGCGCCCCTATACCTAATATAGAGCGCTAGTAGAATCAATAGGTTCTGACATATAACATTAAAGCCCCGGTTTGAATCGGGGCTTTTCTCTCGCGCATAACCGGTGCGGAGCCGTTGTCAACGGGAGCGTGGAATACCGGAGTCTTGGCGAGGATATGCCGCGAAAGCCCGTTTACAGGAGGCTCACGGGAAATCCTTTTGGTAAAGGAAAGGAGGCCTCCTGCTTTCCCTGCCCTCCGGCGAGGATGGGTTCGGGTGAAACCCGAGATACGGGTCAAGGGACTCGTCCCTTGCGGGGTTCGGGGTGGAATCCCGAGATGGATTGCATGACATTGATATGACGAACCCCCGGTTATCAGCCGGGGGCTTTTTCCATGCCCTATATAAACCTAGAAGGGGAACAGCTCAATCGGTTTCAAACCATGGCACTTCTTTAACTTCTTGCCGCTGCCGCAGGGGCAAGGGTCGTTTCTCTTGAACTTTGACAACCATCCCTCGCGATTCAGGCCCACAGCGCGAGCCAGTGCCTCGCACATCATGATATAGTCCTCATGCGTCCCACCCATCGCCGTGTCGAATATCTTCTTTCGCAGCTCATTGAAGCTATCCCACTCATCACGGGAAGTCTTGTCATCCTTGTCGCAAATGAACGGTATGAAATCAACTACGCTGTTCACCTTCTCATTCACAACGTTCCAGATAAAACCGCCTAGAAAAGTGACGAACATGGTCTGGTAGAGAATCGCGGTCATATCATTGCCGTTGCACTCTGATTCCCAGTTGCCCGATGATAGGATGTCATGCATCTCTTGCCGTACAAGGTTCTGACTGTATTCGACCACGCGGGCACCAGCTTCACTGACCTCTCCGTCCTGTGTCTTACATCCGAAGGTATCCTCCTCGATGAGTTGCTTGATGTCGATGACCTCTATCTTCTCCTTCAAACAGCTCTGAGGCACCACGTATTCGGAGAAGCGTTCGTCCACATCATCGAACATGGTGGCGAACTTCCCATCAAAATCGACATCTCGCGGCAGAGTGAGGATGTTGTTCCATGTCACTGCATCGAATCGGACATATTCGTTCGTATCGAAGAAGATGAGGTATTCAGGTTTGCAGGGAGCCGCAAGGAGCGAGCGAAACCGGAACTCATCAGCCGTCCGCGCTGGAAAGCAGAAAACGGGATACTCGCCGTCTAGCTTGTCACGGAAGCAGTCATATCGCGGGTTCTGATGAGAAGATTGCGGTTCCTTCGGTTGGTAAGTCGCGAGAAGCATAAACGACCTTCCTAATATATATGTACTAGACTATAAAACAGCAATGCCATAATACTATATTATTACAATTTCCTACATAGGTGCTCCGCAACTAGAACAGATGTAGACAATCTCATCCCACGCTGGTGAAACTTCTTTGGTCTCATCCCATGCCTCTTCAACAACACGCCACTCGCCATGCCAAGCTCCACATTCATACTGACCGTTTAACATTGCGTTCTCCGTATGTGAAGTCTCATTTCCAGTAATATCCGCATGACACCCATTACAGATATTGCGATACTCTGTCACCGCGTCATGGTGAATTGTTTGATATACCGCGTCATGGTGAATCGTCTTCTCTATCCGATTGTGGACATGCTGCGGCTTGCTCTCACCGCCGCCATTACTCGAACCGTTGTTGGAGCCGGAGTTTCCTCCATCGCCGGTGCTTCCACCGTTGTCACCACCGGAGGAACTGTTGTCTCCGGTCTCGGGCTTGGATGCCCCATCGTCACCGTTTGATGGCTCGTCGGTCACGCCATCTTCTGCCTTCTGGCTCTCCTCGTCCACCTTGTCCTTGTCGGCGTTCGGGTTGGCCTTGACGTTCTTCTTGACCAGCTCGATGACCTTGGTGCCGTTAGCGCCGGTCAGGGTCTCGTCGCCCTTCTTCACGGCGTCGCCGACGGACTTCACGATGGCGTTGAGCGCATCCGCGTCGGCCTTGTCAGCCGCGATGGGCTTGAACTCGAAGGGCAGCTCATCCCCCGTGTCCTTCCCATCCTCATCTTCGGCCTCGGCCTTCACCTTCGCGGTCTTGGGCACCTCGTAGGTGGAGCCGTCCTTGTCAACGGGGCTGATGAAGGAGACCTCGTACTCGCCCTCCGCTGGCACGTCGAGCGCGTGCGGCTCGTTCGCGTCGTAGGCATGGTAGTAATCGACCTTCTCGTCCTTGTTCACGATGTGGGCGATGACCGGTGAGGACTCGCCCTTCACCCAGCCATCCGCCTTGGCACCGAGCTGGATGACCTGCTGCTCCTGCTTCTCATTCTGCTCGATGGGCGTAGGCTCCTTCGGCTCCGGCTTCTGCGAAGCCGCGTACCAGACACCGCCTCCGATGAGGGCGATTGCCAGCAGCCCGCCGAGTCCGGCCAGCACGGCCTTCTTCTTGTCGAACTCATGGCCGAAGAGCTCGATGGTGCCTTTCTTCTCATCATCCTCCCCCTCGGTTGGGACGTTCGACATCTGCTGCGTTTCGACCCCCTGCTTATCCTTATCGAAATCCTTGTTGTCTTCCATGATTCATCATTCCTTTCCCCATGCGCCGATTCCCCCGGCGACTTGAAACCAAATTATATTTACGAGAACATCTGCCAGACGATGTGGACCAAGATGAACAGCACGAGCATGAGCGCCGTCCACTTCAAGAAGTGGAACATGCGGTCCGGCAGGGTCACCATCGCAAGGCGCTCGATGCGGCGCTTCGACTCCAAGACCATCGTGTCGATGGCCTTCTTGCTGCGCTGCGTCGCCTCGTCTATATTGCGAAGGGTTATCTCCTGCGCCTTCTCCTGCGCCTTGTTCACGCCGTTGAGCGCGGCCTGCTCTGCGGAATGGGTCTCGTCCTTGGCGCTGTTGTACAGTTCTTCGACCCTATCGACCAGATTGCGCATCTCATAGAGCGTCTGGTCCATCTTCTTCACGGCCTGATTGACCTCGGCCCTCTGGGCATCCACGCTCTCCTTGAGCTTCTTCACGGAACCGGAGAGCCTTCGGTAATCGCTGAGGTCATCGGCCTTCTCCTCGTTCTCGCCAACCAGCTTGCGGCCTGCGGCACGCATCTCACGCGCCTCCTCGCTGAGGTTCCTGACTCCGCTGATGTGCGTCTCGACGCGCTCGTCATCGCGTTCCATATCCTCCCCTTGTCCTAGAGATTCCTTGAGGTGCTTCGCGCTATATGCCATGCCGTCGCGCCCCCTTCTCGCCCACCAGTCTGGTGCGGGTGTGGAAATCATCGCCTATGAGACCGGTTCGCATGAAGTTCTGCAAGGCATCGGCCACGGTGATGGCGGTCTGGCCGTCATCGCACTGGGCCACGCAGCACCAGTTGCCCGGTCGGTGCTCCAATGCGTGGGCGCGGCGCACCTCCACGACCCACTTCTCCGTCGCCTGCTCCTTACTCATAGAACTCCTCCTGCTCGTGATAATCCTCGCAACTGATATATTCCGGGCAGTTGGAAGGGTTGATGCGGCATCCATCCAAATCGGTGTATTCGCATCCCAGATTTCTGCCGAGCCAATGGGCGCAATCCGCCTCCCTGCATTCTTTGTCAGCCATTCGTTCTCCTTTCCATGCAATAGTATTATACCATACTATATCAATAGTAAACTACTTTTCTCCAATTTTACCCATCTCCGACCGAAGCTCGAAGATGTTCGCCAAGATGAAGGCGATGCCGAAGTGGGTCATGGCATCCGACCCATCGGGTCCGCCGCTGAGCCACCGAGCTATCGCGATGAGTGCCCAGATGGCGGCTATCGCGTACCAGAGGATGCTTTGGATGAGGTCGCCGTCCACCTTACACACCGGTGCGGACCTCCCCTGCCTTCCGCATCTTATGCCGCATCACCTGTATGGCACGCACGCTCCTGCCTGTCATGCGGGAGATTTCCCTATCGGGCATATCGTGCTCCATCACCAATTCCCTCTCCCAGTCCTGCCACCTCGTGTGGCGGACCTCATCATCGCCGGGGCACAGGGCGTAGTTCCTCTTCCTCTGCCTGTTGCGGTACTCCCGCGCCTTCGCACTGTCCGCAAATCCCATCAACGACTTTGGCATTCACGCCTCCTCGAACTCGCCGCACGTCCGCTCCGGTTCAGGCTCGATGAGGTCGGCGAGGCGGCGATACGACGCGTCGGCCAAAACTACATCGAAGTCGCTCCGCTGCACGCCTATGATGTCCTCGACATCCTGCCCTGTGAATAGGGGTTTACCGATGTGCTTCCACAGCCGCGCCGCCACATCGCGTCGCTCTTTGTCAAACGCCCCTTCCATCACCTCCTTATCAATGGAAGCCGTCGCGGTGACGCGGGTGTTCCATCGCTGTATCAGCTCGGGGACGAACTCGTCGGTCATCTCGGCACCGCAGTGGATGCAGGTGATGCCGAACAGAGGTGGCGACTTGCGCGTCGCCGGTCTGACCTCGCCGAGCATGGATTCACTCCCGCAGAAGGGACAGGGTTTCAAGATGTGCTCGCTCATATCCTCCACCTTCCTATCATCAGTTGACATTGAACTGGTACTCTCCCCAGCTGCCCTCCGGCACATGGATGCGCGTCTGATGCTCGACCTCCCGACACTCGCCCTTCATATCGAAAGCGAAGAATGGCGAACGCGTGACATCATAGTTGCGCACCACATCGACCTCCTCGACGCGGGCATCCTCCTCAGTCGAGTCAAATATCAACTTCACCTCATCGACTTTATAACGCCTCTTCCCGTACCCGCCATCTCCATCAGAAACCATCAACGTGTAGTAATCGTCCTCATTGATTTCACCGCTCACCCCGCCGGTGCCCATGAACGAATGACCGCCGATATGACCTGAGATGTAGCTGTTCCCGTCGAGCGACGCAATTTGAACCGACTCCTCGACCTCGACCGATTCATCCCTCAACTCGAAGCTCTCGGTCACGGAACCCGTCAAAATGAACAAGACCGGTACAGCGGCGATAAGACAGGAGAAGTACCATGAGCCATTCCCCGCCCTTCTCGCATCATCGGATGCGTAATGACGCGCATCGTATGTAGATTCATATACGCATGCGAGTACGATGGCAATAAAGCCCAACACCACCACGGATGCGAACATCCAGTCCGGCTCTCTCATCTTTCATCCCCTGTTCGTCTTCTCGGTACCAAATGTCCTTTTTGGTGCCCTATTGTTGAATTTCGCGAGTGTCGCCTTAGCTTCCATTTCCTGCTCCTCGCGACTTCTCTCAATCGACCTCTTATTCTGTTCCTTTTCCGCCTCGATTTCGGCAATTTCGACATCGCTCATGAAGAAGTGGCTCAGGATGACATCTCGAATCGACGGGGGCATATCGTTGAAGGTCTCCTCCTTGAACCGCAGCAATGTCAGCGCTCCCGCAAACACCGATGTCAGCGCAACCGCGTCCATCACGTTGCGAAGCGGGCGCGGTACCTCCTCCACCAATTGCGGCATACTTATATGCAACACCATGTAGGCTGTCGCAAAGGCGACGCAGAACAGTGCCCTCCGCGCGGTCGCTCTACTTCTCTCACCCTCTTTCTCGTAAAACCAGCGCCGCGCCGCCACCCAATCGCATCGGTCAATCGCCGCCTTGTACCCGTACAGGCACATATACGCCCGGAACGCCTCGGCGCGTTCATCGCTGTATGCAGGCTCAACCACGACCTACTCCTCTTTCATCAAATTCCAGTATCGGAAAGGCTCGCGCCACATCTTCATGACCACGGCTCCGATTGCCCTGTCCGGGCACACCTCAGCGAACAGCCGCTTCGACGGCCTCACCCCGTCCCGCTCCCACAACTTCCTCAGAACCCCCATGGTGACGAGCACCGCATCCAGGGCATCGTCTGGCGTGAGGAAGTAATCTTTGCCGTAAAGGGTCTCCCCATAGATGAAAATGGTGCCGGTGGAGGCTTCACGAATCACCTTGTTCATGATGACCATTGTGGCATGTGCCCACGCTTTGCGTCTGCGCTTCTCGATGATGTTCATTGTGCCTCCGCCCTAATACATGAGAAACGAGCCGCACTTCGGGCAGAAGCAGGGCACGTCCTCAGCCAAGGTATCGAATCGTGGTTCCGTGTCCTCATCCAAATCGGTCATGTCCTGCGCGATGACACCGGCCCAGCCGCAATGCGAGCACCAGATGCCATCGACCGGGTTAGCCGAGGACTTGTTGGCGGAGTTCACGCGCGGCACGTACCTGCGGCTCTTGAAGCGCGAGGACTCGTGGCTGACCTCGATGTGCTCGGGCCACTCATCCTCGCGCCAATTACCGGGAAGAATCTCGTTCAGATACATCGACGCCCCTCTCATAGTCGTGTGTGTTGCTACTATTGTAGCATACCATAAACCAACCAATGTAGAGACGTTGGGTATCTTCACGGGGACGCTACTTAACGCACGTCCGGTCGCTCATGCCCGCGCTCATCCTTGCCCATGGACGGCGTTTCGCGGCGCGGCTGGGTGCCGGACCCGCTCGTGCCGCCGCCCTTCTTGGGCTTGCGTGCATAGGGAACCTCGGAAGCCATCTCGACGCGCAGCTCGTCGGCACCGCGACGATACGCGAGCCACAGGCGCTTCACCTCGGGGTCGTCCACGACCTCCTTGGGCGGGCGCTTGAGTTCGAGCTTCGGGAACGCGGCGAGGGCGGTGCCCTCCAAGCCATGCGCTTTCTTGCGGTAATCGAGGTAGCTCTTCCTCATCTCCTCTAGGTAGGCATCGCGGATGCCGGTGACGCGCTGGCGCTCGGCCTCGACGGCTGCACGGGCCTCGGCGATTTCCGCGCCCTTGGCCTCGATGTCTGCCTCCACGTTCTGCAAGAAGCGGTCCTCAAGGCCGTTCGCGTTCAGGTCGGCATCGAGCTTCGCGAGGGAGAAGGAGTATTTGGAGTTGTCGGTGTCGGTGACGTAGAGCCTGCCCTTGCGGAACTGGGTATCGACGCCCCAGCCCTCAAGCATCTCCCGGTACTCGTAGATGTTCTCGGCCTTGTCGGCTGCGAGACGGCACAGCTCGCGCAGGTTCATCTTGTAGGATTCTCCCCCGCGCCCCTCAATCTCCTTTTCCACCTTCGACGGCTGCTTCTTATGGACGGAAGAATTGCGCTCGTCGCGCTCCACCTGCTTCAAGCCCCATGCCTTGTCCATCTTGCGGATGCGGGAGGCACGTTCGACCTTGGCCTTCTGTCCTCGCCCCTCGTTAAGTCGCTTTTTCGTCTGGATGTCGGAGCGATTTATGACCATATGAACGGCATAGCGATGGGTCTTGTCCTCCTTGCAATACTCGTTGTGCAGGGCGAAGACCACCTCTTGGTTCGGGTAGAACTTCGCTGCGTACTCCTTGGCGTAAGCCATGCACTCCTCTGGTGTGAGCTTGCCGCCGTTGATGTCGCATTCATCCGGGAGGAAGGCGAGTATCTGATGGTACATAATCGTGTTCCTCGACGGCCTCAACTCACCGGTCTTCTTATCTCGGACCATTCGCGATGCCTTATCGTGACCAAAACGCCTGCGCGTGGCCTCCATGAAGGTCGCCCAACGCTTGATGTTGGTGCATCCATCCATGTTCTGGGAATCACGGAGGAGAACCTTCTTGTCATCGTTGATGTAGGCACGGAGGTTGCGCTGGTGCCCTTTCTCCGTGACGGCACGCTGCTTGATGATAGTTATAGGTCATCCCTCCCTCCATGTTTCACGATATGTGCGATTTCTTCTTTCGATAGAAGGTCATACTCATCGGCGTACATCCAATGATGCCCGCCGAGTTTACGGGCTGTACAGCGCAACACTGGATAAAAGGAGCCTGTGCTGTACCCCGTGACTTCTGCCGCCTCCCTCACCGAATTGAATCTCTTCCCTGTCTCAAGGTTCACGACTTGGCGAAGCATTTTACGTTTTTCTTTAACAGTCCTCATCTTGGAGTCAGAGGTCGCTATATAGCGGAAGTGATAACGCCCAAACAACGCATAATCATTCTTGAGTGCTTCAGATATAGTGTTCTGTGCTGTGCCGTATTTGCGTGCGGCTTCTGTGATACTCCTAAAGACCTCTCCTGTCTCAATGCACTCTATCGTCTTGTGCTTATTCCCTTTTAATTCAGATGTCCTTGGTTCCCCTTTATATTTGTAGTACCAGTGATAGCCACCCACGCTATAACCATGAGTAGCCGCCATATAAATGCTGTTATCACATAAACCAATGCTCTCAGCCGCCGCACCTATGGAAGGAAACTCCTCCCCCGTCTCATAACAGACAACAATTTTATAATCGGAGACAGGTATCTCAGGAAAGAATCCGATAGCATGTAGTCGTTCGATATGAGCAGTTGTGAGCAGCCCATTCTGATAATCCGTCCGCATATCGCGCTTATAACGCCTTACCTTATGATTCCCATCACTCATCTACATACTCCCAGTGATAGCCGCGATAACGATTGCCGGAACGACATGCACGCGAGACACGGCTGCCATTCACGGAGTTAGGGCTGACGGACTTCTGCGCTTCATGAACCGACAAGAAGACCTCACCTGTCTCGATGCAACGCGTGCGCTTTCTTCCTTGTCGCCAATCGCTTTGTATACCGGCAGCGCTTGCGATACGGTGAACATTAGACCTGCTAATACCGAATCTATCAGCAATTACCGCCCTACTCACTCCTTCTCTAAGACATTTCTCAATCTCTCCTATATCGGTTCTCGAAAGTTTTCTACTACCCGCTGCAATATCAGCCTCATTTAACACCTTTGCAACTGTGGCAGCATTTCGCCCGACAATATTGGCTATCTCAGTGAGAGACTTACCCTCCAAGCGCAGTGCGCAAATCCGCTCTGCCTCTCTGTCGTCTATAAACTTCGGCAAGGTCTTACCGGCTCTTCTCAGAATGGCTCTTACATAATCTACGGTAATTCCATAACGGACAGCTAAAGCATTTACATCTCGGATGTTCTCGTAGTCATCCAGAAGCCCCTCAATGTTTACGCAGCCTTTTACAGGTTTTACTAATTCCTCTAACCCTTGACGACGTATTACCCTGTAACACACATTCCAATCAACATCAAATATATTCGCGATTTCAGAATATGTGTACTCATGCGGATGTGTTCTCAAGAGGTCTGCAACTGACTCACGTAGTGTCACGCCTCTTGCTTTCTGGCCTATAAAGTCAAAGCCAATGTCATCCAACCGTCTAATCTGTTCTTCCTCCAACTTACCGCTCTTATATGCCTTTCTTACATCGGAGACGATTTGAGTCAGATTCTTATCTCTCATAAGAGACCTCCGTTCTGTGCTGCAACCTCCTCAAGGAAGGTAATCTTATCGTCAATGCTCATCTTTCGGCTCGTTGCCGCGCGAAGTTCCATCACCAGCTCGCGAGGGTCTTTAATTTCGTCAATGACCTCAAACTCTTTCGGGTCATGGGGTGGCTTCTCGCCACGTTCCGCCATCTCCTCATATGCACGTTCCAGACGCTCTTGCATACCGGTGATGCCTCCGAGCGAGCCGAAGTTGTTGCAGAGGTCGAACACGAGCGGCGTTCCGTTACTGCCGGAAGAAAGAGCGCGACCAAGCTGTTGATGGAAAATGGTTGGCGACTTCGTGGGACGGACCATCACGATAGCGTCGATACCGCTGATGTGGACTGCCTCGTTGAGTTGGTTGATGCAGTAGAGCACCTTGAGCGCATCACTGTCATCCTCTTTGAACTTCTCAAAGTCATCTGAGCCAGTCGGGTCGGCACTCGTCGTCTTGTAAGCGTGGATGTCCTCGTTCACGCCATGGAACCATTCATGGCTCAACGCCCTGAACTCTTGCAGCTTCTCATTGTTGGGGCAGAAGACGATTATCTTCGCATCGCTCTTCTTCAAGTGCTTCGCGATGGCCGTGTCAACTCCTCCGGCATCTTGCAGCGAACGCCGTAACTCCTCGTACTTCTTCGTGAACTTCGAGTATTTCTTCTTGTCCTTGACCTTCTCGATGGAGACCTTCAACTCACCCAACTCCTTTGGTGCATCGTAGAGCGCGATGACGTACTTCGGGATGGGCAGGATTCCGCGAAGCCAAGCCTCCTCAAGAACCATGCTACTGGCGATGTTGCCCTCGAAAATCTCATCAGCCATGTCTCGCCCGTCATCCGAGAAGCGGATTGGGGTCGCGCTGAAACCGAGCAGCTTGGCATCGGGGCTGCCGTCGATGAACCATTGGACGCCCTTGCTCCACTCTGGTGCCCCGCAATGATGGAACTCGTCAAGGATGATGTAGTCGTACTGTAAAGTGACATGCTCACTCTTTGCATGTACCATTGCGGCGGAGTACGTCTTGAATTGCAGGTTCTCGGGATGGAAGCCCGGAGCTATCTTTTCAAGGTTGTTCATCTGGTCGATAAACATGTAGTCGTTCGTCCCGAGGAGAAGGAACCGCTTGTCAGGATTGTCCTGAACCAGCTTTGCGATGATGACGAACTTACCGGTGCCCGTCGGCTGGATAACACATGCGCGATTGCTGTGTGTGAGCATATTGCGCAACTTGTCATAGGCAATCTGGTTGTGCGGGTAAAGCTCAATTTGAGATTCCATGTCAGTTGTCCTTTTCACTCGCCTGTGCAGCGCAACTCCAAATCACATTCAGATAAGGCTCATCCTTATCGTTGTAATGCAGCCTTGCCCAAACCGACTTCATACCGACGCGGCCTTTCAAGAACTCGTACTTTGACTGTCCGTGCATCCTCTGCCCATCGTGATAGCGTGCAGAATCCATTACCTGCCCGTTGACACGGAACTCGATTGACGGATTCTTACGTCCCGGTATTGGGACAGATGCGTATTCGACCTCAATGACACCGAATGGAATGGGCAGGGGAGACTCAACACGTGGCAGATATAACGTCTCGTATATGTCATCATATCGAACATCCAAACCGCTATCGCGGCGGAACAGAGACAGCTCATTCATTTCCTTCTCTGTTCTACTATCAATCTCGACCATATCAATGAACATCTCTCCATCAGACACCGCGCCATGAGCTATGCAGCGAACAGCGGTATCTTGATAGCCTGTTCTTATGAGTTCGGAGAGAGACCGCCCAAACGAGCTTGGTGCCTCCGCGAATTTGTAATTCCGTCCAGAACGAGTCAAACCGAATCCGTCATATCCATCCATCAGCTCTGCATTGAAGGACTCACCTACCATCAAATCGCTCAACGCCTCTGGGGCATCGACCTTGATGAAGTAATTCGAGCGGTAAACGGTCTCGAACCTGAACGGGCTGAACCTATATGGATGTAAATCGGAATACCAGACGACAGCCAAATATAGGAACTCGTAATTGTGCCATCCACCTGCATCGCAGAACAGAATAGCGTTCTCGCTAACATCACCGATGTGAGTGCGAATATCCCCAGCCGCCCAATCATAAGAGGCAATCTTCGCAAGCACTCTCATCTCTGTATCATATAAAACGACATCAAGTTTCTCAGATGGCGTGTTTTGAAAATCCGGTGTTCTATCGACGCCCACGCGCACTTTCCCTCTATAGACATCCCCGAACCGTAAATCATGATTTACCTCGGCACGGCGGAAGCGATATGTGTGAACGCTGACATCAATGGAAAGCTGGCGATACCGGTCCGTTTCGCGTAGATGCGTCCATAAGACTGCTTTGGCAGCTGAACACGATTGCAACTTCCCGTACCCACCGAACATCTCATGCTCGATTCCCATATCACGCAGCATCCCCCGTGTGAAGACATCGCTGACATCAACGAGGTAATTATCATCAGTCTGATGTTCGTCCTCATCCTTCAATGCCATGCGTAGCTTTATCGCGTCAAATGCCATCTCCAACTCCAATCATATCTGCATGTTTTAAACTCACTAATCATCGACAGCTTCCCAGTGAAATCCACCAGCTCTGTTGTTTATAGCGCGATAGATTTCCCTGCGGTCAATCCCTGTCTTCTCCATCGCCTTCCTCGTGCTCTCGAATACCTCACCGGTCTCAATGCAACGAACTCTCACGCGAGCCTTTCCATGTGGATGGTCGAAGAACCCCTCGGGTGGTTGCATCTTGTCAGCATAGAAATAATGATGCCCACGTGTGGCATGTCCCTTTGTCACCGCATTGTAAAGAGTCGAGCGAGGAACACCGATAGACCTCGCACACTCATTGAATGAGTCGAATTTCTCACCGGTTTCCAAGCAAATGACAGGTCGTATCTTTATCATTCTCATCCCTTCTCAAATTACCGTTTACGTGAATCAGTATTTATGATTCATCACTATCGTCCTCACTGAAATCGCGGGCGGTGATATAAACCTTTTTTCGTGCCGCCTCATCGCAAAGTTGACCGAGCACATCTGAGACTTTCAGAAACATGTCGCCCTCACGCGTCAGGACGCGAAATGTCTCGTCTGCGTTATAGGCATCCGCGCCATATGTGTTCAGAAACTTCATGAGCTGATTCAGATTCACGCCCTGTTTGTGCAACTCGGTCGCGATTTTCTCGATGGGTCTAACATCAATCATCGTGATATTCAGGTTGTCGGAATGGATGAGCGCTGTGCGCACATATTCCGAAACCGTCATTCCCAATCTAGCGGCTTTGCGTTTGATGATTTCTCTTTCCTTATCTGTCACACGGACTTTTAGCCATATCTCTCTTTTCGACAAGCTCTCTCCCTCCCTTTTATAAAACGAAACTTCTGAAACGGTGCCGCCGCCGTTTCCAAGTTCCGAGATTGCGAAAAGCCGCCTTTTCGCCGGTTGGAGAACGGTGGTCTGGTGCCTATCTTTAGGTACCTCAGTATCGGTCGAAAACCCCCTTTCGGGTAGGCTCCTAAAGCCGTCCGAAAGCAAGATGGAAGGGTGGTTCAAATGCGGTTTTACCGCGTTTGTGGCCACACTTCCTACATCTTGCAACTCGAAGAGCGACCTTGGTCGGTGAGCACTGCTATTGTAGCAGTGCGAGAGCCTTCCCGGACGGGAAATAGGGGTGCCGCCGCCCCTATTTCCTGGCCGGGAAGGCGGTGTCTCCCGGAGCTTGCTGAGGGAGACAGAAAGGTGGGGTGCCGCCGCCCCACCTTTCTCAAATCCGCGAAACGCAGACAGATGATTTGGTTTTCCCGACTTGGCAGTCATGTATTTTCAGACGCTCGCGAATGGATGGATGCACTTTGCCTTGGCATGGGAACGCCGCCCCGCGAATCGGCAATCGTGTGATTCTCAAAATCGGTCGCGCCGTTTTCTGGATGGCGGTGAATCGAAAATCTCGAAGGGCGATGATGCGAAGCGGCTAATCTCAGAAGATGGTTTCAGGCCACGGGTCTAATCGAAATTGGAAACGTACCAACGGCCATTCTCGACCACGATGCTGCTCCTGCCGAAATCGACATCGACAAAGATACCATCATCCTCGATGACGCGAATGTCCACGCCATCGAAGAAGTCAAAGTAGCCAACGATGTCGCTGTGAAACTCATCCACGCACATGTCGCAAACGACCTTGCCGTTAGATTTATCGTAGATGAGGAACCCATCGTACTTCTCAGGGTCGGTGACGTAAGTGTCAAAGTCGATGATGCCGTTCTCGGTCTTCTCGGCGAAGCTGTTCAACATGCCGATGATGAAAACGGGTGCGTAATCGTGAAACATGCGATGTCCTTTCAGAATCAACCTGTTACTTGTCGAGGGCTTCGGCGAAGACGCAGCAGCGGTAGCCCGCGCTCGACATGTCGCCCTCCTTGGGCGGGTCGTTGTGCTTGTAGAGCACAGCACGCCTTCCGGGCCAGTAGTCCGTACCGTCATCGTTCTTCTTGGCCCACAGCCATTCGGTCACCTTGCCGTATCGGAAATCTCCGATGAGCGGAGACGGAATCGTCTCTTCCTCGTCCTTCCCGAACGTGCGGTAGGTGATTTCGTATTTGTCGTAACCGGTCTTCGTGGAGACACGCTTCACGCCGACGATGGTGCAGTGAATCTTGGTCGCCATCGCCACGCGATAGGCTAGGTTGTTCTCATCCTCGGCATCAACGATTGCCCTTGCGCATAGACCTACTTCTACGGGTCTGGGTTGACGGCCCTTCTCGATGGCGGCGGTCATATAGGCCATCGGAAGAATCTCGCGATAGCGTTGGTCGGTCATCTTGTTCTTGCGCTCGTCCATATTGCGTCTCCCTTCTTCGCGGACGGCTGAAATGGGAAACCGCCCACACGGGCGGCTCCGTCTTCCTACTTCAACTTCGCGACAAGCTCGATGATTCCCTCGCGCTGTCGGCTACCGAGACCCTGCACGCGTCGGTTCTCGGCGATGCCGAGCTTGCGCATGATGTCATCGGCCTTGGCCTTGCCGATGCCGGGGATGCACATCAGGAACTCGTGGACGCGGATGCGCTTGGCTCGGTCATCATCGAGGGCGTCGGCAAGAGAAAACTCCCCTTTCCTCACAAGGTCCTTGAACTCCATGCGCTCGCGCCGCGCAGCCAAGGAGCGCTCAAGTGCGGCCTTGCGCTTCTCCTCAGTCATCTCGGGCAGGTGGTTGTCGTTCTCCATTTCTATCTCCTTACTCTCCGGTCTTGCCGGTTCGCTTATTCTCAGATGCCATCTTGCGCAAACGCCAGCGGCGGTTCGAGATGGACTTCATCGAGCGCTTGATGATTGGTGAAAGCTCGCTATCGGGAATCCTTTGGATGAGAACCAACTTATCCTCGTCATCCGTCCACTTTCGCCGCTCGTACTTGAAGGCCGTCCGCGCGTAATAGCGCTTGTGCTCGGCGCGTTTGCGGTCATGTCGCTCCGATGCACTCAGGCTACCTCACATCTATGCCGTCCACTTCTTTACCTCGACCACATCGTAGGTGGCGGCGAATCCGCTGGCCTTCGCACCGAGCGTGAGCGCGTCGCAGACGGCCACCGCCTTGTCGAATGACTCGCACCACGCGACGGCCACGCCGCCGACCACCATCACGACGTAAATCTTGTCGAGCTTCGCATCTGCCGTTGTCGCCATGTCGGCTCCTTTCGCTTCGTCCTTCTTGAACGGTTCCGTATATGCAGGTTTCTCTTTCGCCTGTTGCGCCTTCGCCTTGGGCCGCACCTTCTCCTTCATCGCCTCCAAGATTCGCGCGTCCATGTCGGCGCACCAATCGGTGTAGGCCTTGATGGCGTCCCTGTTGGTGGCGCAGTTGAACATGCGCCGGTCCATCTTGCCGTCGGGCATCTGGTATGTGCCCATGTACGTCGCCCCATGAGTCGGGCCGTAGAGCTTCCCGCGTCCGCCCTGTTGGTTGAATATGGGCTTATCGGGCTTCGACATCCGTCTCCTCCTTCACCTCGACCGCGACGCCCTCCTCGGCTGGCACGAGCCATGTGCGCCACTTGGAGACGACCACGCCCCCCTCGCGATAGGCCGCGCGGAAGTTGCAGACGACGCATGTGCGCCCATCGCCCCCGCGTGCCACACCGATGACCGTACCCAGACCGAACTTCTGGGAGAGGATTCGACCCCCGATGTGATAGCGGTTCCCGTAGGCATCGCGGGGGAGCGCATGGATGTACTTGTACACCCCGATTCGCTTTCCCATCGCGCACCGCCTACGCGAACTCGGCTTCGAGGAGCCGGTTGATGAGGACGGTCATATTCTCACCCGTCTCCACCTTGTGATATTGGAGCCTCGTGTGCATGGACTTCGGGATGCGGACATTGATGCACACCAGCTCATCGACCTCCGGCTGCGCGTGCTGGATGGAGGCCTGCTGGCGCTTGGACTTCTTCGCGGAGGCCATGAAGGCGTTACCGTTGTTAGACATACTTCTTCTCCTTCTCGTTGATGATGGAATCTGCCAGCTCCTCAAGAGCCGGGATGACGTGGCTGTGCGGGCTGTGCTCCGCGACCGACTTGCCCCCGGCTGCGGCCTGCGAGAGCGCGACCGCGCGGGGCACCTTCGCGATGACCGGAACCTGCTCTGACTCAAGGAACTCCACGAGCTGCTTGTCGAGCTTGCCGAACGCGTAGAAGTTGTTGACCACGAGACGTATCGTCGCGTCCGTACCGGAGTCCTTGGCGATTTGGTAGGTGCGCATGGTCGGCTCCACATCGCGCGTGCTCGGGAGCATGGGGATGAGGATGACATCGGCGGCGCGGCACCAATCGCCCATGCCGTCGTTCAGAACGCCAGCCGTATCGACAATCTGGTAATCGCAGGACTCGGCATAGTCCGGGTCATCGCAGACCTCGTGGACGGAGCCGCCCTGCGGGTCGGTGGAGACGAACGCCACCGTGGAGCCTCGGCGCTCAAGCGCGAACGCCAGCTCGTCGGCGAGGGTGGTCTTGCCGACACCGCCCTTCTGGTTGAGGAACAGAATCGTGAACATATACATCAGTCCTTTCGTGTCTTGATTCATGAGTTGCTTAATCCGCGAGGCCGCTCTTGCGGTATTCCAAGCAAAGGGCGCGAACCGTCACGGCATAGATGGTGAGCAGCGCGGTGAACAGGAACGTGACCGCGAGCATGCCGGGTACGCTCAGGCCGATATAGCAGCCAAGAGCGAGGGCGATGATTGCCGCCATCGGCACGGCGGAGGCGACCGCGATGGTCAGCTCCGCTTCCCATAACATGGGCTTGCGGCCCTTGTGGTCGCGCTTCCGATGCAGCCCATTCGAGGCCATCGGCATCACTTCCCTTCCGAATCGTCGGGACCGCACCCGTCCGAGACTGCGGCCATGCAGCAGAACGCATAGGAGAACAAGAGCATGAGCGCCACCGCCGCCACGGCACCGAAAGCCCATCGCGGACCTCCCAGCGACCATGCCAGCGCGGCTATGGCGATGAACTCCACAACGAAGATGAGCGGGACCATGTAGCGCATGATGCACATCGCGACCTTATCCGACCTTGCCATCCGGCACCTCCATCAACCTAGAAACGATGCAAGGAGGAACATGACGGCCAGAAGCGATAGGAAGCCGATTTGCAGCGCCCTCTTGCGCGTCATCTTCCTCCTCGCGAAGATGTACGTGGAATCGTGGGAGATGCTGGCGGCGGCGAGGATGACCGCCAGCATCAGGAAACCCCAGCCGATTGCGAACACGACCGGTCTCCTCTCGAACCCTAGAACGGAATGTCCTCGTCATAGAGGTCGAGTTCAGGAGCGGGCGCATCGCCGGTCTGCTCGCGCTTGCCGCCGCTGAACTCAAGCTGGTCCACGATGACGCTCAACTCATGGCGCTTCTCATCGTCTTTGGTCCACTGCGAGTAGCGCAGCTTGCCGTCGATGGTGACCTTGGTGCCCTTCAAGAGGTACTTGGACAGCTTCTCGGCGCGGGTGCCGAACAGGGAGCACTTGACGAACACGGGGGCATCGACGTACTCGCCCTCGGCGTTCTTGCGCTTCTCGTTGACCGCGACGGTGAACCCGGCGACTGCGAGGCCGCTGGCGGTTGCGCGCATCTCCACGTCGCGCGTCAGGTTGCCCTCGATGATGACTCGGTTGATTGCCATGCCTGAATCCAATCTACTCGGATGTGACTACCTGCCTTTTCGGCACTACCAATATAGCAAACTACAATGCCAGTATAATTGGAATGTAGTAACCTCCATATCTTCTACACGCGGCGAACCCGCCACATGCCAAGGAGGGGCCACCGGTCTTCCGGTGCCCCTCCCGTGCCGCGCCTAGCGCTTTCCAAAGCTCGTGACCGAGAAGAAGTCCCCATTGCCGACGGTCTTCCGCACACAGTAATAAATCCCCTCTGCGCAAGTCTCCTTCGCTATGATGACATCGGAGGGCTTGACGTTCTTCCATCCGTACATCTCGCGAACCCACTTGTCGAGGAACGCCTTGGTGGGGTGGAATGAACGGGGAGAGGCATTGCGGTAGAAGTCGCGCCTCGCCCTCTCGCGCCTCTTGGCCTTCGCTCCATCCGCCTCACGGGCATCATCGACGTACCAATCACCATCGACCTTGAAGAACACGCGCTCGCTGATGACGTTCCCCAGCTCAACCCAATCGAAGGACCCCTTCGGGGCGCGGCACTCGAACAGGATGCGCGAGTCCAGCCCCCGCAAGTTCGCGTAGCGACCACTTTCAGTCACCTCCTTCAACTCTGGGCGGCGGATGCCGACCGCGACGCGCTCGCGGCCACGGGAGAGAAAATGCACGCCCACGACATCGCTGTAACTCGCATTGTCCATCTCAAGGACCCAGCCGTCCTCGATGTAGCGATGCACGATGCCCGTGATGATGGCGTTCAGGTCGTTGCGCTTCATGTAGGTTCCTTCCCTTGGGTCTTAACGTGCTTTAATTATAGCAACCTACAATACTATAAAAGTGGTAACGCAGTATGCCACATAGACTCTCCATAAGGGAGGGGCACCCTCGCGGATGCCCCTCTTGCCACCTAGCCGAAGACGAAGCGACCATCTTGGACGTACATCTTCTCGCCATCGAACGTGTAGCGCCAGATGCGCGGGTCCTTCTCCTCGGCCTCGTCCCAGTTCTTCATGAACACGAGGACCGAACCCGCCCCGATGACGGGGGCGCAAGCCTCGAAGACGGCGCGGCCCATGTCATCCCTGTACGCGCCGATTCCGCAATCCTCGAAGAAGACGAAATCAATGCCATCCTCGGTCTCGTCCTCCACCGAGAAGCCGAGCCAGTTGAGGATGCCGCGCGGCCCCTCCTTCTCGGCATCGAACCAGAACTCACCGCTCTGCGACTCCACGTCGTAATCCCCGACAAGCGCCTCCCTCATGCCAGCGTCCAGCGCCAGCTCGACGAACCTGCCGTAATCCTTCCTCTTGATGGAGAGGATGCCCTTCAACAGGACCGTCTTGTCCTCCCACCTAATCTTCCTCCACCAGTCGCACTTCGGCTCGAACATGTCGGTTCCCTTCTCTCGGTTGCCTGTGGCTTAATTATAGCAACGTGCCGTACTACCAATGTAGTAAACTACAATCCTACACGCCCTCTCCACAAAGCCGCCCCCGCAGGGAACATGGTCATAGGGGCTTGCCCCTATCCTTGCCTCCCCCATCCGTCACCCATGCGAACCAGCCGCCATCTCTGCAACATCGCCCTTCTTGTGACCGTCACCCCCTTCCCCTCTCTCCTTGCCTTCCCGCCGCCCCGATTTGCGGCTCCGTGAGAAAAAACGACCCCACAGAATCGCTCCTGCGGGGTCTTGAATGTCACCCATGTCCCAGATGACCTATGTCGGATGATGCCTCCTAAAATCGGCTCACAGCGCGTCAGGCGGGAAACGAGCAGTTCACGGCATCATGCAGCCGTAGTCTCGTCATCATCGTTCTTGCCAAGTCGATGCGCGAAGGATGTCCGTCTGGTATGTCATCTGCATCATCCTTCCATGTAATCAGGAGTATACCTTATGTGGGCGGGCCACGGGGGTGTCGATGCCCCATGACCCGCCGTCATCCTATGAGCGCATCCGCGCTGCGCCTCGCGGTTCCTCTCCATTCCCTTTCGTATCGGTGCGTTGCGGTGCGAATCCACTGCACGTCAGCTCTTGGCACTGCCTAGCTATCGCCTCTCTCGTCTATTCTTTTCCGCCGCCAGTCGCAGCGTGTCCTTTCCGTCTCACCTCGCGTCGAGGCCCCTCGCACATATCATATCCCTCTCGGTTCAGCGCCCTTCAACACGCTGCTTTTCCTTTCCATCTCGCAGCTTTGCCGGTCTTACCCGTGGTGCCGTATTTGCGTATATGGGTCGCGCGGTCAGTCCTCTTTGGCGACCTCCTCCCACTCGAAGCGGCCCTTGCCGCTGTTGCGCCATTGGAACAGGCCGCGCAGGGCACCGTAGTCCAGCCACTCGCGCACGGTCTCCGCGTCCTTGGGGTTCATCACGAGGATGCTGAACTCAAGCACGGTACCGGCTGGGACGGTCTCGGATGCGGCCAGCGCCACGCGCTCGCCGGAGGCGGAGCTGGCGCGAAGCGGGCGCTCGCAGCGACCGCACTCGGCACCCTCGGGGAGCTGGAACGGGATTCTGCGCTGCTCCACGAACACGGTGCCGTCGATGACCTTCTTGAAGGCCGTCAGCTTGCTCGAACGGGTACCGGGCACGCGGCGCAGGGCCGAGCAGGCGTCCTTGAAGAAGCCCTTGATTTGGTAGTCCCAGCAGAAGGGCACGCCATCCTCCGTGCGGGGGAAGCAGGTGGTCGCGTCCTCCACGGCATCCATGCCCTCGATGACCCCGACCTCCTCAGCGCCGTTCTCCGGCTCGGGGGCCTTCGAGGCAATCCAGTTGCCGTAAATCTCGGGGTCGCCGGGGGTCATGCCCAGAGCCTCCTCAAGCAGGGTCAGGCGCACGGCGATTCGCTCACCGATGCCCTCAAGGCGGTTCCCGTCCTTCTTCATGATACGTACCATCCTTCCATGGTCCTCGGCACCGTCCCTTCGGTGCCGTCTGCTGCCTACAATCATAGCAAACTATAAAACAATAATGATGGAAACATTGAGACGCATAATTCCATCATGACTTGGGAGACCCTACCCCCTCCCCTTATGGCCGAACTTCTCACGCAGGAGCCTCATGCGCCCCGTCAATGCGTTGGCGAAGACCTCCTCGGCAAGGAAGTCGCGGAAGCCACCACCGACACCCGTCACCCGCCTCACGCGGTAGGGCTTGACGGACAGGAAGCCCTCGCCGACGGCCACGGCCATATCCAAGGTCGGGTACGCGCCGATGGCTGACCAGCGCCATTGCTCCCCGTCCGGCACCCAGACCTCCAAGCTGTAAACGGTGTCCATGCCATCCACGGCGACCGCCTACTCCCCAATCTCCTCGGCGATTTCACCGGCGATATGCAGAAGCTCGCTTCGGCAGTAATCCATCTTCCGGGCGTAGGACTGCATGATGACCGAAAGCTCGGCGTTCAAGAGCGCAAGCTCGTCATAGCAATCCGCCAATGCTCGGTGCGCGTCCGTGCGCTCGATTCCGAGGATGTCGCGCAGGCTGTCCATGGAGCGGCTGGGCAGGTCGGGCCACAGCTCCCTCGCCACCTCCAACGTGTCGATGACATAGGGGTAGATGAAGACGCGACCGGATTTGGCGGCTGCGGCCTGCACGAACGGGATGTCGAAGGAGGCGATGTTGTGCCCAGCGAGCACCGCGTCTTCCCCGATGAAGTCGAGGAACGCGTCAAGCGCATCGCCGATGGCGGGAGCGCCCTTGAGCATATCGTCGGTGATGCCGTTGACGCGCCCCGCAGCCTCGGGCATAGACCCCTCAATCGCCACGAGCGTCGAGAACAAGCCCTGCGGCAGGCCGTCCTTCACGCCGATGGCGGCAATCTCGCAAATCTGGTCGCTTTCGGGGTGAAGCCCCGTGGTCTCGATGTCGAACACGACGTAATCGTACTTGGATTCCATGACCTCTCCCTCTCGGGTCGAAAAAGGGGCCGCGCCACCTGCGGCACGGCCCCGCAACCATATGAACCGGCCCGCTACTCGCGGACGACCTTCTCCAACATGACGATACCCGGCGCATCCTCGTCATCGCTGACGGGCACGGCGTTGAAATGCACCGAACCCTCCTTCACCGCAGCCAAGAAACCGGCGATGGCGAGTTCTTCGATGTCGCCGCGCAAGACATGGGCGGCATCCACCCAGTCCTCACCGCGCACCCACACCGGGAACGGCGTCGGCGTAACCATGAACATGCGCACCTCGCCCTCACCGGGCAGCTCGTCGGAGTCGGTCGTGCCACCGCCCTCCCGATGGAGCGGGCAGTTCTCGCAATCATCACGGAACAGCTCGCAGAACAGTTCCTTGATGATGTCGGGGGCACCATCGTCACCGTCATCCTCGCAACGCGTCTCCTCCTCGGCCAAGGCCGCAGCCGCCGCACGGGCGTTCGCAGCCTCCTCGGCGAGCGTGGGGCGGTGGGCATCAGGTTCGCGCAGAGCGTCGTTCTTGACGGTCTCCATCAGCGCGACGGCATCCGCGACCTGCGCGGGGGAGAAGCAGGAGGTGAGGTTCAGCAGGTCATGCCCGCATCCGCACGTCCACTCCTCCTCGTGGCGCACGACCACGGTCCTGCCGCAATCGGGGCACCAGCCCACCATATAAACCACGTTATTGTCAGCCATATGTCAATCCTTTCCCTTGATGGCTAGATAACCTCGTCCCTCAGTATACCTTTCGGATTGGGGTAGCAGTCGCGCATCGCCCAGCGCTGGGACACGTACTCGACGCAATCCCGCATCTCCGGTAGGAGCTGCGCCACCGCCGCTTCCTTCGACTCAGCGCGGCACACGGCGGTGTCCATGCCCAGCTTGTGCTTCCGCGTGGGCACCTTGCGCCGCAGCTTGATGAAGAAGTAGTAATCCATGGTGTCGTTCCCTTCCCTTCTCCTAATAGTTCAGATGACGGACGCAGGTGTTCTCATACGCCCGGTTCATCAGCCAATCCGGCACATCCTCACCGAAAGGCTCGTAATAACGCGCGACCTGACCCGGACGCGCCACAAGGACGGTGATGAGCTTGCGCGAATGCGCGTTGAACACGAAGACGATTCCCGTGCTCGTGAGGACATGGACCTCGCAACCGGCGCGGTGCCCGGTGTCCACGAGGCACTGGCGGACGATGTGGCCGAAACCCACCGTCTTGGCGATGCGCATAATGCGCTCATGGCGGTCGCGGTGGAAGTGCCCGCTCTCGCGGAGACGGCCAAGCTCACGGCGGAACGCGTCGAGATTCCCGCCGACCTTGCGCTCGATGACGTGGAAGTAGCTGCCCATGGCGTGTCCTTTCCGTTGTGCCGCTATCATCATAGCAAACTACCAACCCACAAATATGGCAAAGTAGGAACCTACATATATCGCACACAACCCTTTTCATGGACACGCGGGTGAGCCGAGTCTGTGCCAAGGAGAAGGGGCACCCCGTGGGATGCCCCTTCCATCGTCCATCTAGTCGATGCCGTAGCTCTTACAGAGATACTGGGCGTATGCCTCGCAGAGCAGGCCCACATGGTCGCTGACACCGCCGTAGTAGCTCTGCTCGCACTCCTCGACCGTCTCCGGTGAGACATACTCACCGATTACCTCGTCGTAATAGTCAACCGAATCGAAGTCGATGCGGTCGAAGAGATTCGCCCACTGCCGGACCTCGCGATTGCAGCTGTCGGCATACGGGAACACGTTGTCGCCGAAATCCGCCAGCGCCCGCAGCATATACACCTGTTCGACCGCCCCGTAATGCTCCACATCGCCATCGCATTGCGGTGCGCGGTACTCGTGGTAGCCGTTGGAGACGTACTGGCTGATGCCGCCGTTGCAAATCTGATAGTCCATGTTGATGACGGAGGAGAGCCTACTGACCTCGCGGAACCGGAGCCGCCCGAGCATGGCCTTGTCACAGGTGAGCAGCTTGTCAATCCAGTCGGTGCCCTCGTCGGCCTCCGTGAAGCGGCTGTGCGCCAGCTTGACATCCTTGTCCAGACCCTCAAGCTCGATGCCCTTGTACTTCATGGTGGGGTTCCTTCCCTCGTGGTTGCCTGTGGCTTAATTATATCAACCTATCATGCTATCAATGTAGTAGACTACATTCCTACACACCCTCTCCACAAAGCCGCTGCCGCAGGGAACATGGTCATAGGGGCTTGCCCCTATCCTTGCCTCCCCCATCCGTCACCCTTGCGAACCAGCCGCCATGCCTACCGCACCGCCCCCATAGAAACCGTCATCCCTCCCTCCTTCCTCCCTGCCTTTCTTTCCGTTCGTCCATGGAAAAAGGGGCCGCGCCGAAGCGCGACCCCTTCCGTGTAAGCTGGTCGTTGCGTCACAAATCGTAGCATATCCAAGCCTATCGTAGCTTATCCCTATCAAGTCTGGTCTACTCTAGCGTGGTCGCTCCCTTCCATATCTAATCGGTGCCTCGCGCTGCCTCTCAGTTCTATTCCATCGCATCGCCGGTCTTACCCGCAGTGCCGTATCGGTGGAATCGGAAAAATGGCGGCTAATCGGTTGCGTAGCGTTCCGGCTCGGCCTCCATAAGGGAGACGGTGAGTTCGACACGACGGCCATCGAGGAGGTCGGCGACGTGCTGGCGGATGTCGTGGGCGACCTGGCTGTATATCACGTCGAAAATCGGGACACCTCCGTATGCCGTCATGCCCTCTGCCGTCTCATCAAGCCAGTCGAGGACCATCTGCCCGCAGAGCGAAAACCCCTCCATCACCGCCGCATCTTCCCCCAACAGCTTCTTCGGGTCGTACACCTTCGGGTCGTAACGCGTCATATCCTTATCCTTTCTCTCCTCAATCTCCGGGATGAGCTGATTATACAGCCCTGCCCGCACCCTCCATCAGCGCGTCAATGTAGCCTCGCACGCGGTCGGCAATCTGCGCGGGGCACTTGATGTAGACCTTATCCTCATCTCCCGGTTTCATCGGCTCGGCGCTATCCGTGGATACGGGCAGCGGCACCGCAGGTGCATCAACATCGAACAAAGCGTCTTGCGACGGTTCATGTACCTTCTCGGCCTTGGCGGCGAGGGAGTCGTAGAACTCGATGACCGACTCGTTGGCATAGAGGCGCTGGCGCTCTATCTTCGGCCAGACGGTGAGGCCGTCGAAGGTCGTGCAGCGCGACAGGGCGACATAGAGCATACCCGCGCCGAACACCTTGGAATGGACGGCGCAGTGCTCGAAGGTCTGGCCCTGCGACTTGTGGATGGTGATGGCGAACGCGAGGCGAAGAGGGATTTGCGTGAATGACCCCACCGTGTCGGTTACTAGCTCCTGCGCGGGGTTGCCGTCATCGCCGATGAAGTCGCGCACGGAGGATTTCAGCACTTTCCACTCCTTCTCGGTCACCTCGACGGGGTACTCGCAGTCATCGAACTCGACTACCACGCTATCCGCCCCGACTTCCGAGATGGTCCCCAGCGAGCCGTTCGCAAGACCGTGGTCGGGCATGTTCGCCAGCAGCATCACGCGTGCGCCCTCCACGAGGCGCAGCTTATCGTCGGTTGGCTTGTCCGAGGGCTTCACATCTCCGTAGGAGTACGCCGTGTACGTCCGCGCCCTCGCGCCCATGCGCTCCAACTCCCCCACGCGCTCGTCGTTGATGGTGGATGCCATGCGGTTCGTGGCGCACAGCCACAGGTCATCCTCCGGTGCCCGCTTGCGGTCGGAGATGGAGCGCTCGTTGAAGTAGGCGATGCAGTCCCTATCGCCGATGCGGGCGCGGTTGAGCTGACCGATGAACTCCGGGTCGCTCTGGCGCACCACCTCGGTGAGGACATGCGGCTCGAAGCCCATGCCCTTCCATAGCGGGGACTTGAAGGCGTAGCCGTCATCATTGCCCGGCCACAGCTGCATCAGCACCTTGCGGTCATCATCGGTCACGACCGGCGGAAGCTGGAAGAAATCGCCCACGAGCACGACCTGCTTCCTGCCCGAGACGCGCTTGGCTGCGAGCACCATGTTCATGACGCGCTCGAACAGGTCGATGCGGCACATGGATACCTCGTCGATGATGATGACCTCGGCCTTGTTGAGCACCTTGCGCGTGAGCGTCTTCTTGTTCTCGTCGTGCGGGTCGAGCACGCCGAAACCCAAAGTCGAGATGATTCTATGTGGATATGATTATATCAGACTATAAAGCAACAATGGTGCGAATCTACAATACCATGAGACGCGCATATGGCGTCTCGGGCGTCACCGGTCAGACTTGCCCTCGCGAACCTGCCCCGCAGCATTCATTCCGGGTCGATTTGAGGGTGTATCGCCCGTTACGGTCGCCGACCTCATGGACGGTTCCCCCAAGCTCGCCGCGAGAGCCATTCACGATTGTCGGCGCAACCCACTTGATTTCGAGACCGGTGGGGTTCTCCCTCGGGCCGGTCCAGTACCCGTGCCAATGGCCGCGCCTGACATGGGGTGCCACATGCCGTCCTGTATTGCCGCCATCCTGACCCTTCGCGTCATGCTCATAGACGCGGCGCACCTCCGCGAGCTGTGGGGCGATGCGGAAACCGACGTCATGGACGGTGCAATCGGTCTGACGGCTCTTCCGGGACAGGTTCTTCTGGGGAACGTAGACCGTGCGCACATCGGCCTCCTTGGAGGAGATATAGAGAAGAGACCCCAAGATATGCTCAAGAAGATAGCTGTGCGAATGAGCCGTCATCAACAGCTCCTCATCGGTAATCTCACAAGCATATGACATGGACTCATTCGCTTTACGAACAACATTCAGCTCCTCGGAATACCATCTTTCAAGCGAAGTCCCCTCATCTATCGGAAGCTCGATTGTATCGAGCCACATCCGCATCCCGCGTCGAACCTCCGCCACGTCCGAACCATAATCGTCCGTGTGCCTCATCTCGCAATGATGGGTCAAGCTATCGACGAAGAGAGTTCGCCCCTCAACCCAGCAAAAACATCCCTCGTAGTAACGCGTCACATAACAACTCGCCTCACCCCAGATGTCAGCTATATCATCGGTTAGCAGCTGTTCATACTCATCTACCCATCTTCTCTCTATGAAGATACAGCCATATGGCAGTCGCAGCAGCGCATCCACCGGCACCTCGTCCGCCTCATCAATGCGAAGCTCATCCCAAAGCTCCTTGCCGATTCTATAAACCTGTTTGCTGTCATCCCAAGAAGACAGCAACATGCTCTCCACTTCATCCAAGTCGGCACGCCGCCTCGCCTTGTCGGCCCACACCTGCGCGGGCACCTTGCTCGCCGGTATCTTCATGTCGGTCTCCTCTCGAACCGTGAATCCTATTTGCCCTCATTATCCATCGCGTGAGCCGTCGAGACATGGCGCAGCCGTGAATCGACGGGGAGGGCGATGCCTCTGGGGAGTCCGAGGGGATGAAGTTCCCTCGTCATTCCCGACATGGGCATGTCCAATCACCCCAAGGCTCGTCAAGGTCATCTGATGATGCGAAGGTCTCGGCAATGCGGTCATGGCACGCGGCATGGGCGAGTCCGTATATCCGACCCAGTGCATCGCCGTCCCATGTGCGCGTGATGCGCTCGGCAACCTCCTCCTCGCAAACCCCCGTGATTGCCGCCATATCGGCGAGGGTGCATCCGGTGGCGAGGAAGGCCACGGTCATGCCTACCGATTCCGCCCGCCTCACGTAGAGCGCACCTAAGCAATCTGCCCCGCCTCCCAAGGGGATGCCGTACAGGCGCATCACATCCGAGAACACGGACGCGGCGTGTCCGCGCCGTCCGGCATCATCAGGAAGGCTCCCGCCGTATCGCTTGAGGAAAGACCGCAGTCTGCGGGGCGTGAGGGGCTTCTTATACCAAGGCTCCTCGCAGCCGCCCATGAGCAGCGAGGCCTCGTCCCAGAAGGGGCTTTCCACCCCGGCTTGCAGGGCGAGCCGTTCGACCGTGAGGTAACAGGCGGCAGTCCCCAGACCGCCTTCGCGCATATCCGGCATATCCCCTCCCCGACCTCTTATCTAGGTGCTATCACATCAGACCACAACACCATCAGGATAGATTAGTATCTATCTATATGAGCCACATGCCAAAGGGCACCCTCTCGGGTGCCCTACGGTGTCACCATCCCCGGTTCTCCCGTTCGGCCCTGCGGCGCTCGCGCTCGGCGTGACGGCGGGCGAACTCCGCTTGGCGGTCTCGAAGCATACCGGCGATGTAGAGCGAGACGGTCGCGATGACGATGCAGGCGATTCCCAAGCAGAACTCGACCACCGTGCCGTCGCAATATCCGTAGACGCGTGCGCAGACAACGGCATCCTCGCAGAGGAACACACCGCTCCCGCCGAAACAGAGACCCGCGACCGTGTACTTCTCGGTCTTGTCCATCTTCCCCATGTCCCCATCCCTTCCTCATTGGCTTGTGTTAATAGTATTGTAGCAAACCACAATACTACATAGGTAGTAAAACAGGTATCCACATATCCATCATAAAGAAGGGCACCCACTCGGATGCCCTCGCTTGGGTATATGCCCTGCCCTCACCATCGCGCGATATATACGTCTCGGTATTTGAAGAGGCCTTCCCGCCAAACCTCCTCGCCAATCTCAAACCCCCGCCCGCGCATGACCTCCAACGCTCCCCGCTTGGCATCGTCAAGACCGCCGACGAAGAGGACCGCATCGAGTCTGCCTTCATTGACGGCCTTCTCGATGTTCTTCTCGCAGCGCTCGACCATCTCCCGCCGCCTACGGGCCTCGATGTCCTCCTCGTTCTCCTTCGCCAAGATTCTCGCCGTCCTCGCATCGAGCATAGGTGTTCCCCTCTCTTCCAGTCCCACACGGGGAAGGGGCACCGCCGAGGTGCCCCCTGATGTTTCCATATCCGGCTACTCGTTGAAACGGCAACGGGAATCTAACCAATCCGACACCTCATGGAAGGCGTCTGCATCCACGTCCCACGGCATGACCACCCAAATCTCGGTGAAGGGGTCGTTAGCCTTCCACTGGTCCACATCCTCCGCGAACACCACATGGAGGTCTGGCCGCTCGGCTCCCAACTCCTCCGCACGTCCGCGAGCCAGCTCGACAAGCTCCGGATAGCCCATACCGAGGTCCGCTGCGTAGCTCTCGTCATACATGGCGGAGAGCTGGACGCAGTACCGCCCATTCCACTCGACAAGGTAGCACTCCACCCCGTAGCCGTCCGACCACAACTCGTCCAGCACGCGCCTGAGTTGCACGGGAAGGTCTTCCAAGGCGGCGTTGAGGTCACCGGTCGCGTTCGACCAGTAGCGGTGCCCCTTCGGGTACTCGCCCTTCTCCAACGTGTGCAGCATGTCATTTCCTCTCTTCTCGGTTGCCTGTGCCTTAATTATATCAATGCGGCATCCTACCAATGTAGCAAACCACATTCCTACATAGCCTTTCCATGAAAAAGGGCACCCCATCGGATGCCCCTCGAACACCCCCTACTACTGCAACGCGATGCCGCATCCGGTCAACGGCTCACCCTCGCGGTACTGGCGGTCAAGCTCCTCAAGCTCCGCCCTCCGCCACTTGCGGGCGTTCTCCGCATCCCCGAGGCATCCCGCATCCTCGTGCTCGCAGATTTCCTCAAGGTAGTAATCCTTCACCTGACGGCACTTCTGCTTGTACTCTTCCTCGCGGCTCATATCCGGTTCCTTTCTCTCGGTTGCCTGTGGCTTAATTATATCAACCTACCATGCTATCAATGTAGTAAACTACATTCCTACACGCCCTCTCCACAAAGCCGCCCCCGCAGAGAACATGGGTCATAGGGGCTTGCCCCTATCCCTGCCCTCCCCCATCCGTCACCCATGCGAACCGCATCACCGCGCCTACTGCACCGCCCTTGCCATAGCCGTCACCCTCCCTCCTCTCTCCCTGCCTTCTCATCATCCCGGCATGAAAAGACCCTCCCGTGGCATCGAGCCGCCGAGAGGGTCTTTTCCTAGCCTTTATCGGGTAATCAGTAGAGCATCGCCGTGAAGGGCAGCATCGCGATGTAGCCGATGACCGACAGCGCGATTCGGATGCCGAGGCCGATGAGCGCGAACTTGGTGCAATCCGAGCGGTACGGCGCGTCGATGTTGCACAGGGATGCCAAGATGGCGCATCCCGCGCCGCCGAGCAGACCGGCGAACAGGTAGCCCGCCTTCTGGGCACCGGTCAGTCCCGTCTTCCGCGTCACGAGCACTTGGTCGTTCTGGTTCTCCATCATGTGACTCCAATCAGACAAGGGGACCGAGGGCATCAAACATCCCCCGGTCCCCACATGCAACCACCGTCAAGAAAGGAGACGGCCCGACCATCGTAACACATTCAGCCGCGATACACGGCCTTGTTCTCCCCGTACCATCGGCGGGCATCCTCGACGGTGCCCTCGCCGAAGTGGCCCACGACCTCGACACCCTCGTACAGGCAGTCGGCGAAGAACGGGTGGCACTCATCGCAGAAGCCGCGAAGCCCGCGCTCGACCCACGACGGGTTGCAGGCGTTCACCCACAGGCCCTCCTCACCCTCGATTGACACGAGGTAGTCGCGACCGCCCCCCTCGTACTCGATGATGTCCCCGGCACTGTACATGTCCCTCAAACCCATGGATTGAACTCCTCTCCCGACGGGCACCTGCCTGTAAACGGCAGATACCGTATATAAAACAACATTGCTAGTATACCACTATACTACAATGATAACAAGGCAACCACCTCTGTCGGTTTTCCACGCTTTCAATGGCCGAAGGGTTCCCAACCCGACCCGCAGGCTGTTGGAAGGGTGGGAAACCGACTCTGGCATATAATGGAGGCTCATGTCGGCGAATAGACGGAAAGGACTGAACATGCCAACGGTATCTGAAATCGACGGGAAGCTCGATGAGTTGAAACGGCAGGCCGCAGCGCTCAAGGAGCAGCGGAAGGTAGCCGCCGCCAAGGAGCGCGAGCAGGCGAGGAAGTGGAAAGCCGCGACCCTCGCGGCTATCGGCGAAACCGTGCTCAAGACCCTCGGCGCGGATTGGACCGCCATCGACCTCGAAGGGCTGCAAGGCTGGCTCGCCGACAACGCCGAGGACATCCGGCTCATGGCGGTCACCGACACGCGCACGCCCATGGAGGCGAAGGAGGCACTGGACGCATTCAAGCGCTCCTCGAAGCCGAAGCGCACAGGGAAACCAGATGCGGTCGAGGATGTGACCGAGATGCCGGAAACCATCGACATGGCCGAGGATGAGAAGCAGGCGGACTGGTAGGCCGCAAAAGGGAAAAACCCGCAGCGGATGGCAGATGCCTCCCCCTGCGGGTCTCCCGTCTCTGCTGCAACTCATCAAGCAGAAAGGACTGACTCGATGATACGACACCTCGGCGCTTTCGGCACCCACATTTCACATTCCCGACCGATTTGGCACTCGGCTACCCCTCGCGCGTGTCCCTATAAATAATTAAATGGGTGTGTGAAGGATACGTGGAGAGCGATATGTCATATTGCAAGTATTGTAGGAGACTATCTTACTACAAACATGGTGAATATATGGAGCCGCCATACAGCGTGCATCCCATCGCCGAATGGTGTATCATCTGCATCAAGGTTTGTAGCGGAACCGGACAACTTAGTTTTCTCTGCTCATCTTTGAGTGGGAAATAGATAGAAATCCCCCCATGGCATCCGCTACTGCCATGGGGGGATTTGTTCTTTGGAGGCAAATGAAATGAAAGCCCTCTCCATCTGCGAGCGCTACGCGGCGACCTTCGACTCGAATGATAAATACGGTCTGCTCCTTCACTGCGCAGCTGACTCCACCGCCGAATGCGTCTCGACGATAACCAAAGTAGTCTCCCATCTCGGGTCCTCCATCGTTCAAGCAGATTCCCTTACCATCTGCAAGAACTTGCAGATGCCTTCCGGTAAATCGTCTCGCGAATACAAACGGCTCCTATCCTGCGACCTGCTCATCATCGAGCGCTTGGATGCGCTGCTCGACAGCAGTTCCGATGTCTACATGGTGGAACACATCTACGCCGTCATCGACGGTCGTTACAAGTCCGGCAAGCCCATGGTCGTCACCATCGACCACGACCCGATGAGCCTTCGCGACGCTCTCCAAGAACAGCAACAGCGCATCCTCGACCGCATTTTGGAGCGCTGCTATCCCATCGCCTAGAAAGCGAATCTGAAATAGGAGGACACCGACATGCAACATCACTTTGACATCGAAATCGCCGAGGCATATGGCCTGAACGAGGCCATCATCCTCAACAACATACGTTTCTGGGTGATTCACAACGAGGCCAAAGGCACGAACTTCCATGACGGTCGCTACTGGACGTACAACAGCATGAAGGCCTTCGAGAAACTGTTCCCCTACATGAAGCCATTCGCAATTCGCACGGCCTTGAAGACGCTTGAGGAGAACGGCCTTATCATCACCGGTAACTACAACAAAAGCTCATATGACAGAACCAAGTGGTACGCGCTTTCAGACAAAGCCAAACTCATGTTTTCCCAGCTCAACTCCATTTGTGAAAAACCTCAAATGGAGAGTAAAGAAAACCTCAACTCGATTTGTCAGATTCCTCAACTCGATTTGTCATCCGCATCAAATCGAAATGTTGAAAACGACGAACCTATACCAGATGGAAAACCAGATGGTAAAACCATTGCTGAAACATCAGATGTCAAACCAGATGTGAAACGCGCCTACGGCGAGTACGTGAACGTGAAATTGACTGACGCCGACCTCTCAAAACTCAAGGCGGACTTTCCCGCAGACTGGCAAGAGCGCATCGAACGTCTCAGCACCTACATGGCGAGTACCGGAAAGACCTACAAGAACCATCTCGCCACCATCCGCAACTGGGCGCGTCGCGACGCCGAGCGCGTGAGCGCGGGCAAGACATCCCCTCGGGCGGCGCAATCCTCTTCTTCTACACCGCGCAAGAAGATGACACCGGAGGAGATTATGGAGAAGCACAACGTCGATTACCTGACGGCTCAGGAAATGCTCTTTGACGGTGCGTACTAATCCATCCAGACGGCAACGAGACCGCATATAAGGCGTTTTGACGCCAACACGCGAGTTCGGATAGCAAATAAGACGCTAAACCGCCCGCAAATCGCCTCTCATTGACGTGTGACGTGAAAGGATGTGAGACTGATGGAAAAACTGAGCGAGATGATGGGGCAGATGCCGACCCCCGAGCCTTGCGTTGAAAAATCCGATGGCGATTACCTCGATGAAAAAGGCATCCTCATCTGCGGGAAGTGCGGAATGCCCAAACAGAAGAAATACCCTCGTCCAGACATCGCGGGCGGCGGGTTCGGCCTCGCATCCGTCCCCTGCGAGTGCATGAAGCGAGAGGAGGAGGAGCGCATCGCCCAAATACGGGTGATGCAGCGCAACGCGATATTGGACGCGCGTCGCGACGCGTGTTTCCACACCAGCGGCTTCTACCGCAACTGCACTTTCGAACGCGATGACGGCAAGACCCCGAAGACCTCATCAATATGCGAACGATACGCCGCGACGTTCAATCCAAGCGACCCATACGGACTTCTCCTGCTTGGGGACGTGGGCACGGGAAAGTCGTTCATGTCCTCGGCGATAGCGAATCGCGTCATCGACCTCGGGTTCACCGCCTTCCAGACGGATGTCCGATACATCGTGAACCTCATGGAGTCCTCGTTCGAGAAAAGGCAACAGAACCTCGAACGCATCCTCTCCTACGACCTTCTGCTCATCGAGGACTTGGGTGCGCAGAGAAACACGAGTTACATGATGGAACATGTCTACGCCATCATCGACGGTCGTTACAAGTCCGGCAAACCGATGGTCATCACGACCAATCTCGACCCAGCTCGATTCAACGATTCCAGCGACGAATCTTGGAACCGCATCTTCGACCGCATCTTGGAGCGCTGCTATCCCATCGAGTTCACCGGCGATAACCGCCGTGCTGGAAAGAAGGCCGACATGCGAAAGGCGATGCGACAGCGACTCGGTTTGTGATATACTTCTTATCGTCCTCCGTGAATGGCACTTCGTATCTTAATCGCAGTCATCCATTCCGCAACCCGCCCAAGATTCCTTCCATCTCGGGACAAAGAGACCCCCGGTGCCTTCTCCACACCGGGGGTCTCTTTCTAATTCAGTCATATTGATAGTCCGATTGCATACGACAATGCCATGAATGTGGTCTTATGGGGGTCTCTCGCATCCCAAGGCCTTTCCTCAAATGTAGTAATCCGGTAGTAAAACCGACCCCTTGACCCGCCGCGATGCCCGTGAATTGGGCGTTCTCGGCGATTATGCGTTGATTTACGGAGGTAATATTGTATGTGGTTTGTGCTTGCATTACTATCTGCAATATTTGCAGCACTTACTTCTATACTGGCAAAGGTCGGCATAGAAGGCGTCAACTCAAATCTTGCAACAGCAATAAGAACCGTTGTTGTAGTTGTTATGGCTTGGGGAATGGTGTTCCTCACGAATTCACAAAACGGAATTGCTGAAATAAGCAAACGAAGCTGGTTGTTTATAATTCTGTCGGGTTTGGCAACGGGTGCCTCATGGTTATGCTATTACAGAGCATTACAGTTAGGTGATGCTTCAAAGGTTGTTCCAATTGACAAATTAAGTGTTGTAATTACATTGGTTTTGGCATTTGTATTCCTACATGAGCAATTTACAACGAAATCGTTGATAGGTTGCATACTTATTGGAATGGGAACTATGGTAATGGTTCTTTAAAACCATTTATTGGATAGATAGACAAATTCCAATTTATCTATTCAATCCTCTATAAATCCTGTATTTTCAAGGTATATCGCCTATTAAATGTTCAAACCTTATGTATTTTCCCTTGTTTTTGCCCTTATGAGCCGAAACAAGGGAAATTTTTTATTCTCCGCCGATTACCTTATCCAGCAGTCTTGCGGAAGTACGCTTCGCTTCCCTTGTAGCGTGAGCGTAAATGTTCATTGTGGTACTGACATCAGCGTGTCCGAGAAGTTCCTGCACATCTTTAGGTGCTGCACCGTTTGAAAGCAGATTGCTTGTATAAGTGTGTCTGAGCATATGGAAGTGGAAGTCCTCCAATCCCTCCACCTTTTTTCTTGCTGTCCTGCACATAATCCCCACCGTACTCGGTGCTTCAAATGCCCCGTCAGGTCTAAGGCAGACAAAGGATAATTCCTTGTACCCCTCTGGGACTTCCTCCGACCTCGGCAGACTGTAAACCTCATAATAGGTGCGGTCTTTTTCTTTGACCTCCAAATAGTAATTAAGGCTGTACAGTTCCCCATATCGGAAACGGTTTTTATGCTGTTCTGCTTTCGCAGTTTTCAGGATTGCGGCAAGCGTATCGCAAAAGTCCACGGTGCGGATTTTTTTACGCTTTGTTGCCCCTATTTCTGTTTTGTGCCTTGCCCCGTTGTAACGCATACTGCGGCGTACTGTCAAATATTGTTCTTCAAGGTTAATGTCCTGCCAAGTCAGACCACAGACCTCTCCAATACGCAAGCCTGTATAATAGGCTATCTGTATAGGAAGAAGTGCAGGATTGTTTTTCTTTTTCAGAAAGTCCTCTAATCTCTGATACTGTTCGTAGCTGAGCGTTGGTGTGGAAGCAGTTTCTCCGTCCTCGTCCGAGAACAGTTCGTATTCTTCTTTCTTTCCCCGCCATACCACATACTGCATCGGGTTAAAGGTTATCAGCCTTTTTGGGAATACCGCAAAACGGAACGCCCCTTGTAAAACAGCCGAAAACAATCGGAGATACCCTTTGCTGAGTGCCTTTGCGGTTGTGCCGTCAGGATTTGTACCGCCAAAGCTGAGAAAGTCTATATACGCCTGTAAATGGTCGGCGGTTACGGTTTTCAGTTTTCGGTTTCCTATTGGGTGCTGTTTGATACGGTTGACCGTTCCTTGATAGGACATTACCGTTCCATTGCTGAGATTTCCGGGTTTCAGTTCTTCCTCCACCCACAAATCGAGCAGCATACCAACTGTGATGTTTTCAGACTTCGCAACGAATTTCTTTTCCTCATAGTCAGCGATTGCTTTTCTGAGCAGGGCTTCTGTTTCAGACTTGCTTTCTGTTCCCACAAACTCTTTCTGTACTTTTCTGCCGCTTTCATCTTCGATGTAGAAGCGTGCGTACCACTTTTTACCTTTTTTTCTTACAGAACCTTTTGCCATAGATAAATTTCCCCTTTCTATCCGTGGCAATCGGGACTGCGACATATGGTGTGCGTAAAGTAATAATGTTACTTATGCCGATGAGTGTCAGTCATCGTTTTCACTTGTCAAAGAGCCACGGAATTTTTCTTTTTCAGCAACCCTTTCTTCGGCTGCTGTCACTATCCCGAACAGGTCGCCCATCTTTACAGCGGTGTGTCCCTCATCGTAGATATGTAAAATCCCATCTAAAAACTGCTTCATATCCTCGATAGGAAGTTCCATTTCTTTACGGTAAACCCTTTCCATAATCGCCCCTGACTCAATCGCATAGCGGCGTAAAGACTGCTTTAAGCCCTCGTCCTCCGCTACACGGTCAACCTCAGCCATAGCGTCTGCAAAGTGATAAGTCATAACCGTATAGAGGTCAATCATCTTTCCGAGGAATGTCGTGAGCAGCTGTTGGTGCGGTTCTCCCTTTACCACGGAAGAAACCGTATCAAGATATTTTTTGATATGTTCCTCCATATCCCTTGCACATAAAGTGCGGCTGTCATATTCCTTATCTTCGGAAAGTCCTGTCAGCCATTCGGGAGTGGTCAGGAGTGCTTCTGCCAGCCCGTTGATAATCATTGTACGCTTCGGGTCTACTCCGTCCGCTTCATATCTTTGAATGGTAGATTTGTTTACCCCGACACGCTTACCAAGTTCGGGCATTGTTAAGTTTAATTCTGTTCGGCGTTCTTTCACTCGTTCACCGACCTGTTTTGCGGTGAATGTAATTTCTTTTTTCAAGGTTTTCACCTCCTATTGCTGATAGTATAGCATAGCAAAACCTATTTTGCAACCATAAATTTAATAATAGGCAAAAATATTTCTTAATAAGTTGCAAAATAAGTTGACAAGAGATAGCAAAATAAGTATAATTACAGATACATAGTTGCAAAATGCGTATTTTGAAAGGAGGCCGATAAAATGAGTAACATCAAAATGGGTTTAACCATAGAAGAAGCAGCAGAATGTACGGGTATCGGAAGAAATACAATGCGTAAGTTGGTAGACTGGGGCAAGTTGCCTGTCCTCAAGGTCGGCAGAAAAGCGATTATCCGCAGGGATACTTTAGAGCGATTTATGAGCGTCAATCAGGGAAGAAACCTGCTCAATGAAAACGATGTCCGCAAAGTAGAATAAGCATTCTCCAAGCCCGCGGCGTTTGAGAGCGAAATACACCCCTCGCACAAATCTTCGATTTGTACTCTGGG
>OLVZ01000162.1_pt1 | contig 71880 bp, 55 predicted proteins | sample 1673341 | NCBI WGS metagenome assembly OLVZ01 (sample SAMEA3178944, study PRJEB25190) | human gut metagenome | biome: human gut; feature: human-associated habitat; material: faeces | place: Austria | collected 2013 | reverse complement strand
GGCGGTGGCTGGAGTTGTTGCCCTGCTTTTCCACCGCACGGGACAGCTGGCTCAGGGCAATGATGGGCACGTTCATTTCCTTGGCCATGATCTTGAGGCCACGGCTCATCTCGGACACCTCGAACGCGCGGTTGCCGCCGTAGTTCCTGCCCGCAGGCGGATTCACGAGCTGTAGATAGTCCAGCACGATAAGCGCCTTCTCCTTGTTATGGAGCATGCGACGCGCCTTGGCGCGAATCTCGGTCACCGTGGTGCCCGGCGTGTCATCGATGAGGATGTCGAGGCTGCCGAGCTCGCGGATAGCCTCGTTGATGTTGCCCCACTCCTGCGGCGAGATGCGACCGGTTCGAAGGTTGGACATGTTCACCATGGCCTGCGCGCAGATGAAGCGCTGGGCGATTTCCTTGCCGCTCATCTCGAGCGAGAAGAAGCCCACCGTGTAGCCCGCGGCGGCGGCGTTGAGGGCGAGGTTCAGCGCGAACGACGTCTTGCCCACGGCGGGACGGGCGCCCACGACCACCAGCTGGCCCTCGCGCAGACCCATGAGCATGCGATCGAGCGTGGGGTAGCCGGTGGGTGCGCCGTGGACCTCACCGCCTGCGGCGGCGACCTTCTCCGCCTCGGCATACGCCTCGTCCATGAAGTCGGCGAGCGTCTTGTAAGCGCTCTTCACCTCGCGCTCGGTGACCGAGAGCAGCATGCTCTCGGCGCGCTCGATGACCTCCTTGGTGTCGGTGGGAGCGTCGTAGGCCAGCGCGTTAATCTGATTGGTGGCGCCGATGATCTCGCGCAGCATGGCGTCGCGGCGAACGATCTTGGCGTGGTGCTGCCAATTGGCGAGCGCCAGCGTGTTGCCCATGAGCTCGAGCACGTACGCCTCGCCGCCCACGGCCTCCAGCTTGTCGATGGACTTGAGGTAGTCGATGAGGGAGATGGAGTCGATGGGGGTGTTGACCTCATACATGCTGCCCATCGCGAGGAAGATGGTCTTGTTCGAGGGGCGGTAGAAGTCGTCGGGCAGCAACTCGACGAGCGCCTCCTCCACCACCTCGCCGGAAAGCAGCATGGCGGCGAGGACGTTGGCTTCGGCCTCGGTGTTGTTGGGCAGGCCCTTGAGCGCGCCGCGGTCGGGCGAGCCCGTTTGGGACCAGCCATAGTCGCTCATGATCTCCATGCGCCTCTCCTGTCGGTCAAAACATGCCGATTACATGCGTATTTACCTGATGTCGCAGAATATCGGGGACTCCATACTAGAGGATGCGAGGGTTTGTGCAAGCTTATTTTTTCGTTTGATCACGCGTTCTACGAGGGGTTTTTGTAGTCCACATTCCAGTGGGGAAAACTGGGGCGGTCGCATCTGCACGAATCGTAGTTTTCAACGTTTTCCACATTTTTTGAATTCAATGAAATAAGTTATCAACAGTCCCGCGAATGACCTGCGGTTATGTTAAAAACGCCTGCTCGGGGCTCTTTCTCGCTAAAGCATCAATATGTAGAAACAGTGAATCCACAGGTAGAAAGGCTGTTTTTAGAGAACTTGCAGGTAGATGGCTTGAAACCTTAAAGAATAGGTTGAACCTCCGTTTTGGCAGCGATGTTCGGGGTTTCCCACACAAAACGTGTTGAAACCTTCCCTGTACTGGGGATTTCCCAAAACTATGTGGATTTCTGCGCGACCCGCATCGTGGGACCTCGACCATCGATACGCCCCCCGCGAAAATGCGGTGGTCCATCCGCATCGCTGCGCCTGCTGAGCATTATTGACGGAAATACATAATTCGTTACAGAAAAAGGCGAATGCAGATCTGCATTCGCCTTTAACAAGGGTGCATGTTCGCAACCGTATGGCCTGTCAGCCTTCCGAAACTTCGCCTACTCGGCGGCAGCCTCGGTCTCGGCCTCAACCTCAGCGGTCTCCTCAGCCTCGGGCTCCTCAACGCCGACGAGCACGACGATGGAGGTGCGAATCTCACGATAAATGGAGATGGAAACCTCGTGCGTGCCAGCGACCTTGATGGGCTTGCCGAGCTCGATGCGCTTGCGATCGACATCGATGTCAAGCTGAGCCTTAACGGCGTCGGCGATCATGGCGGCGGTAACGGAACCGAAGAGGATGCCCTCCTCGCCGACCTTGGCCTCGACGACGACCTTCTGGCCCTCGAGCTTAGCCTTGAGAGCGTTGGCGTCAGCCAGACGGACGGCCTCGCGCTTCTCAATGTTGTTGCGACGCTCATCGAGCTGCTTCAGGTTGCCCTTGGTAGCAGCAACGGCGAGCTTCTGCGGAATCAGGTAGTTCTCGGCGTAACCCTGAGCAACATCGATGACGTCGCCCTCGCCGCCCTTGCCCTTGATCTCGTCAAGCAGAATAACTTTCATGGGTATCCTCCCCTACTTCTTGTCGCGAGGACCGCGGGTGGACACCACAGGCACGGCGTACGGCAGAAGAGCCATCTCGCGGGCGCGCTTGATGGCGTTCGCGATGTCGTGCTGATGCTGCGTGCAAGCGCCAGTGACGCGACGCGGCTTGATCTTGCCGCGGTCGGTCATGTACTTACGGAGGAGCTGAGTATCCTTGTAGTCGATGTACTCAGTGCCCTCCTTGCAGAACTGGCAGTACTTGCGACGCGGCTGACGTGCAGAATAATCATTAGCCATGTCTCAATACCTTTCGTGACGGCAGCGCGGGCTCTCTACCCATACTGCCACGTGTTCATCCCTTAGAACGGGATATCCTCATCATAGACGTCGACCACAGGGGGAACCGGAGCCGCCATAGGCGCCGGACCCGGCTGCGGAGCAGGTGCGTAACCGCCCTGGCCACCATAAGACTGGTTGCCATAGGACTGAGCGGGGGCATAGCCACCGTCACCCTGCTGGCCGCGCGACATAAACTCGATCTCATCGACGATGACCTCGAGCTTGGAGCGCTTCTGTCCGTCGCGCTCCCAAGAGCTGTAGCGGAGCTTGCCCTCGATCGCGACCTTCGACCCCTTCTGGAGGTAGCGCTTCACAGCCTCTGCGCGGCTGCCGAACATCGTGCAGTCCACGAAGTTCGGGTAGTCTTCCCACTCGCCCGTCTGCTGGTTGCGACGACGGTCGTTCACCGCTACGCCGAAGCTCAGCACCTGGGTACCGCTCGCAGTTGCGCGCAGCTCAGGGTCGCGGGTGAGATTACCGGAAATGTTGACTCGATTGATGCTCATACGTGTTCACTACCTCTCGCGTAGTGCGCGCAAGCGCACTACATCCATGCAAACGATCTACTCCTGGTCGTCGCGACGGACGATCATGTGGCGAATCACGGCGTCGGTAATACGAAGCACGCGATCGAGCTCCGCGATGGAAGCCGGGTCTGCATGGAAGTTGATGAGGGTGTAGTCACCTTCGGTGAGCTTGTCGATAGCGTAAGCGAGCTTGCGCTTGCCCCACTCGTCGACGTTGTCGACCTTACCATTGCCCTCAGCGATCGTGGTGTCGATGCGCTTCATCACGGCGAGACGAGTCTCGGGATCAAGGTTAGGGTCAACGAAGAACAGCAGTTCATAAGCCTTCATGTGGTCACCTCCTCTGGACAAACGGCTTCGGGTCGTGAAGGTGCGCCCGAAGCAGGAAAAGACGTGCTAACTATAGCCGAGTCTGCACATCTTGCAAGGTGTTCGCGGTCGCACCCCATGACTTCCACACTTTCACACGTGTCTGCACTCACATGTTGATGTGATTCGCCACATCGAAAGTCTCTCATGGCGTGTCGACATTATTTCCCACCCAAATCCCAAAAACCCGAACGCGCACCTCACATGGCGCTGATCTCGTTCCAATATGCACAGGTCTAACGCGCGGACATTGAACTAAAGAAATGCCCCGTACGGGAATTGTTCAACGCAACTCCACATACGGGGCGAATAGCTCTTCACAGGGTCTGCAAATACGTTAGCTATGCAATGGGACCGTTTTCTTCAGAAGCATCATCATCCGAGGTAATCGGGCCAAGGGCGATGGGCTCCTTGAAAGGTTCAGGCTCCGGTTTCGCAGGGGCGGCATCGCTATCGGACGCAATTGCCTCTGCCTCTACGGGAGCAACCGCCTCGGATTCGACAACCTCTGCCTTAACGGTCTCGACAGCCCCAACAGGCTCGGACGCAACAGGCTCACGCGCAGGCGCAACAGGAGGCATGGGCTCGATCACCGCCGCCCCAGAAGCCTCGACATCATCAGATGCATCCACAAGTTCGGGCTCGGGATGTGCCGGTGCCGCGTCGACCACGGAAAGAGGCGCGACCTCAACCGGATCGCCGGGCGCAACGGGATTGGGAGCAACCGTCGGAGAAGTCGGCGTCGCCTCGGCCACGGGAGCTACGGGTACCACAGGAGCCACGGGAGCCGCAGGGGTCGTGGGAGCCGGGTCGGGGTCGACCGCGCCATATCCAGGCGTGCCAGAGCTGGGCATATTAGAGCTCGCCACATTGGGATTGCTAGGTGCATTCGGAGCACTCGGCGCAGTGCCCTGCCAGTCCGTGCCCTTATGCGGAACGTCGCTGGGCAACGGAGCAGCGGAGACGCCCCAGCGGCTCACGTCAAAGCGGGCAAACCACTGCCCAACGGCATTGATGGACACCAGATTCATGCCCGTGCTAATCACACCGCCAATAAACCCGAGCGCAATGGCCAGCACCACAAGAAGCAATGCCGGGGCGGCTCCCCAGCTCAGCAGGCTGCGGATAATCTGCTCTTCCTCGCCTATCGCACCGCTCATCCCCACAAAGCCAATCGCGCCGAAAATGCCGCCAGCGACAAAAATACCCAGTAGCGCGCTCACGACAAAGTTGTAGACAAAGCTGATCGCCGCGCCGATGAGCGAAACCAAATAGGTCTTCAGAAAACCGCTGAAGTCGCGCGTGACCATCTGGAACAGACGATCAAGGCGCCAGCCCGCGGAGAAGCTGTCGTAAAGCGTGGCACGAAGCGTAGCGGCCGCAATGAATGTCTCGGAAAGCAGCATGACAACCCAATACACAATGAGCATGAAGCCGCCCAAAGATGCCTCTGCCCCATCCGTGAGGATGTCAAAATACGAGAACCCGTCAACCGCCATAAGGAACGATCCCGGGAAAACGATATTCATCACAATGGCCGCCACAAAGCCAAGCGTAAGCGTCACCAAAAACGCGCGGCCGCCCGTGGAAAGCACCTTGCCGTAATCAACACCGTGCTGTTTAGGGGCGGCCTCGACACCCCACGCAGTCAGACGGGCCCACTCGAGGGCATATCCCAAAACGGCGATCTGTCCCAAAATGGGAATCCAGCCGACCAGCGTCAGTACGAGCAAAGGCTTAATCCAGCCTTTGTCGCGTGTGAGCATACGCCATGACGACGCAAAACTCGGATCGTGAGTCTGCATAGGTGCACCTCATCTTTCTTCGCCCTGCCAGCAAATGGGAGGACGCTCGATTTCACTACGTCCAGTGTATATCCCATATTCGATGCGAGGCGCGCAAAACAGAGGTATTAAGTGCGATTTAAGCGCTGCATAAGCCGAGGTTAACCAAATCGCGCGTTGGCGGCTTGTGTTGGCAGGATTGCGTCGCGCGTTGGCGGCACTCTTCGACAGAATGTGCAGGCTCCCCACTGACAGCGCTCCTCTTCAGAGCGCTTCAGTCCCTGTTAGGCGTGCTCCTCATCAGAACACCCCGGCTCCTGATTGGGTTCACGATCAGATTCACGCGAGACGCCAGGCTTTTTGCTCAGATGGTGGATAGGACGCGCAATGGGAGCGGCAACCTTCTTCACCTTGCTCAAATCGACCTCAGTCGGGCTCATGATGTTGTAGCGGACGGACCACCAGCGAATGAGCATGGTAAGCAAGGTAGCAATGAGGGCAGCGGCGATATTCCACATGCCGGCATATTCCAGCAGCGCCATATAGCTGAACGCGCCGGCAATCGCGGCAAGGGCGTACAGGTTTCCGCGCTGGAAAATGCCGGGCACGCGCGCCAGACACACATCGCGCAGCAGGCCGCCGCCCACTGCCGTGAGAAAACCCATCACGACGCAGATAATCATAGGAAAGCCGTAATAGTTCGTTTTGTCGGCGCCCATCACGGCGAACAGGCCGACGGAAAAAATGTCGAGCGTGGCGATGAGGCGGTCCGGTTTTTCGACGATGCGCGGGAACACGAACGTCGCTATCGCGGCAGCGAGGGAAACGGGGACGGCAAGGGGCTGCGACAACATGTAGACGTCGCCTTTTTGCAGGATGACGTCACGGATGAGTCCGCCGCCGAGAGCGCAAATCAATCCCAGGCCGATGGCGCCAACGAGGTCAAGTTTGTTTTCGCGCGCAGTGAGAACGCCCGATGCCGACGCCACGATCATGGCGACCATCTCAAACGCAAGGGGAATCGACAGCTTGATCGGAACGGGAGTCACCGATATGGCGCTTTGCGTCACAGCAAGCACGATTTGATCCACAGCGGCCCTCCTGCGCAACCGGGCAACAACAACGTCACCATCTTAGCCCAACGCGCCGACGACACGACCATGAACCACATCCGGTTGCCCTATATCCGGTTGCCGTCACCTGCGCCCAATCGTCGTTACCTATGCTCGCTTGGCGTTGCCCATAGTCGGTCGCGGTTGCCTATGGTTGGTCGCTTGGCGCTGTCCATGGTTGGTCGCGGTTGCCTATGGTCGCCCGCCGTTGCCTATGCCCAATTGCCGCTGCCTATGAGTTTCTGACTTTTGGAACGTCTATTGCGCAGAAAACCATAGGCAACGGAACTATGGAGCGCCCTCCCCGGGTTCGAATCCGTGCGCGGGAACAAAAATGACGGAAATGCATAAATTGTTTCCGCCTTCCCGAGTAGACGGCGTTTTTTATTTGCAAAACCCCAGGTAGGAAGGGTGCCGAATCTACCTATACTCGCCATGTTCGGATGAATTTGCGCATTTCCGTCATTTTTGAAAAAAGCGAGCAGCACGGGCCCGCTTCTCAAATCAAAAAGTGGCGGAGGAGGGGGGATTCTCCGGCGGCTGGCGCCGCCTCGTCCGCTGCGGAGCCTCACGGCTCCTTGCGCGCTGCGCTGGGAAACGCCTGCGCGTTTCCTCAGCTCCGCGCCCTCCCCGGGCTCGAATCCGCGCACCGGCAACAAAAAAGCGAGCCGCACGGACTCGCTCGTCAACTCAAAACATGGCGGAGGAGGGGGGATTCGAACCCCCGTACGGGGAAGTACCCGTAAACGGTTTTCGAGACCGCCGCATTCAACCACTCTGCCACTCCTCCGTATGAAGTGAAACGGCGCGTTCCCATTTGGAAGACGCGCCGCGTAAAAGTCTGGCGGAGAGTCAGGGATTTGAACCCTGGAGACGCTTTTGGCGCCTACACGATTTCCAATCGTGCTCCTTCGGCCACTCGGACAACTCTCCGTGAATGCAGGGGTTATTGTACCGTAATCCGCGCGTCGCGCAAGTCATGCACAAAGAAAGTCTTGCAAGACGCACATCCGCCTTCAAAACGAGCGTGCTCGCTGTCGGACCACCGGTATCGACCGATGCTGCCGAACGCACATCCGCCTTCAAAACAGACGCACTCGCAGCGCAGAACCCCGGCTCGTACCGCCGACTCCCCTACGCCTCAAAGCTCAGCTGCTCAAGGCGATCGAAAATCGGATCGATGCGCGTGAGGAAATCCCACGGATCGAAAATCTCGTCCAACTTTTCGGCAGAAACGGTGCACTCCGGATCGGCCTCAAGACGTTCGCGCAGGTTAGGGCCATCAACCGCCGCATGGACATCGTCCCAAACCGCCATGGAGTTGCGCTGGACGATCTTGTAGGCATCCTCGCGCGTAATCCCCGTATCGACCAACGCCAGCAGCACCTTGGACGAGAATATCAGACCGCGCGTGAAATCGAGATTCGCCTTCATGCGGGCGGGATAGAGAATCAAACCGTCGACGATGCGAATGAGGCAGGTGAGCATATGGTCGAGCGCGATAAAGCTGTCGGCCTGCGCCACGCGCTCCGCGCTGGAGTGCGAAATATCGCGCTCGTGCCAGAGCGCCACGTTGTCAAAGGCGACCTGCGCGTTGGCCTTGACCACGCGAGAAAGGCCGCAGACCTTCTCAAGCGTGATGGGGTTGCGCTTGTGCGGCATGGCTGAACTGCCCTTTTGTCCTTTGCGGAACGGCTCCTCGGCTTCAAGGGTATCCGTCTTTTGCAGATTGCGAATCTCGGTGGCAATGCGGTCGCAGGTAGCGGCCGTAGTGGCAAGCACGCCCGCCAGGTACGCGTGGTGATCGCGCGAAATGACCTGCGTGGAGAGTGGGTCGGCATCCAATCCCATGTGCTCGCACACGTACTGCTCTACGAACGGGTCGATGGAGCTGTAAGTACCCACCGCGCCGGAAATCGCACCGAACGAAACGTTCTTGCGCGCGTCGACCAAGCGGTCGAGGTCGCGTTTAAGCTCCCACGCCCAACTGCCGAACTTCATGCCAAAAGTCATGGGCTCGGCGTGAATACCGTGGGTGCGGCCCACGCACAGGGTGTTGCGCTCCTCAAAGGCGCGACGACGGCAAATCTCGCCGAGCTTTCGCACGTCTTCGATGATGATGTCGGTCGCCTGAACGAGCTGGTAGCACAGGGCGGTGTCGCCCAGGTCGGAGCTCGTCATGCCATAGTGCACCCAACGGCTCGGTTTGGGCTCACCTTCGGGGACATCAGCGTCCACATAGGAGCCCATGTTGGTGAGGAAAGCGATGACGTCGTGGTGCGTCACGGCTTCAATCTCGTCGACCTCTTCCTTGTTGAAGGATGCGTGCTCGCGAATCCATGCGGCCTCCTCCTTGGTGATGCCGCACTCACCCAGCTCGGCGTGGGCCTCGCAAGCAAGCACCTCGATTTCTTGCCAAATCGCGTATTTATTTTCGAGCGAGAAGATGTGTCCCATTTCCGGACGGGTGTAGCGATCGATCATATGCGCTCCTTTGATGCCCGCGCGAAACGGGCGGCTCAGCTGCAACCTACGAACGCCTTGTATTGTACGGTAAGTTATCGCGCGTATGCGGGTTTTGGGTAGGATAGCGTGCGTGAAATCGCAATTACATCGCGCCGCTATGCCCTGCCGACCTTACCGCGGAATCCATACAACAAAACGCGTGCCCACTCCCTCGCGCGAAACGAGCTCGATCGAGCCGCCGTGTGCATCCACAATCCACTTGGCAATCGAGAGGCCCAGGCCGCTGCCGGACGCACCAGTCTCGCGCGCGGCGTCCGCACGCCAAAATCGCTCGAACACATGACGGGCCTCGTCGGCATCCATACCAATGCCAGCATCTTGGACAAAGTACGCCACCGTTGCCCCATCGCTCTCCACACCCAGGCGGATTTCGGAACCCTCGCTCGAATACTTGGCCGCATTTTGGATGATGATGCGCATGGACTGCTTAATCATGGCGACGTCGACCTTGGCCTCGAAGCGCGGGTCAACCGAGCACGTCGCCTCGTCAAACGCCAGCACGTACACGTGGGCGGCGTCGATCATGGTGTACTCTTCCCATACCTCGGCCACCAGCGCGGCAAGATTCACAGGCACACGCGAGATGGTGTTGCGTCCCGAGTCACCGCGTGCCAAGAAGAGCAGCTGTTCCACCAGCTCCTGCATGTGCTCGCCCTCGGCCTTGAGTGCGCGGATGGACTCTTCGAGCACCTCCGGGTCATCCTTGCCCCAACGATCGAGCATGTTCACGTAGCCCTGCACCACCGCGATGGGCGTGCGCAGTTCGTGGCTCGCATCGGATACAAAGCGCATCTGCTGGATCTTTGCCTCCTGCATTTGCCGCAGAAGCGTGTTGAGCGCGACCTCGATACTGGCGAGGTCCTTGTCGCCAGTCACGACCTGCGGGGAATCTACGCTGGCACGCTCGATGGCCTGCTCCAGACTCTCAATCTTGTCCGCGCTGGTGAGGTCCATGTTGCCCAAGATCTCGGCACGCACTGCGAGATCGTTGAGCGGCTGGAGGTTGCGGCGCACGCGGCGTGTGTCGCTGAACACGTCAAATAGGCTCCCGAACTCAATAAGCCCGAGCATGAGAAACGCCGGCCACGCTGCCGTGATGTCACGCCCAATGGGAAATGTGCCGACCTTGTCTCCGTATTGCGAGACGGTCATCTCGAGCTCCGGAAGGTGAATGGGGTCCGCATCCGGGCCAATCTCCACCTCCAGGCCGGAGACCGGTCGCCAGGACAAGCCGGTCCATGAACCAAACCCGCCTTCGGGCAAATCTCGTGCGTAGGAAGAAAGCAGCGCAATCAGGAGCACGAGCACCATAAGCGCGTCCACTGCCAACCAACGAAGAGCACGACGCCACCAAAAACCCCAGCTCACATGCCATGCAATAGAGGAAAAGCGACGTGCGCTTGCGCGCTGCTTTTTCTCAGACTGGTCCTGCGTTGTCTTGGACTTATTTGACCGCATAACCAACCCCTCGCACCGTGGTGATGAGCTTGATGCCAAAACGATCGTCGAGCTTGCCACGTAGGCGCGCGATATGCACGTCGACCACGTTGGTCTCGCCCACATAGTCGTAGCCGAGCGCCTCGTGCGCAAGCGCCGCGCGCGACATCACGTGACCCTCGTGTGCCATGAGCGTGCGGAGCATCTCGAACTCGCGGTTGGTGAGCTCGACTGGCTCGCCCGCAACCGTGACCTCGTGTCGGTCGGAATCGAGAACGACACCGTTGACCTCGAGCGCGTTTGACGCGGGCTCCATCGCAAGGGCACCGGAACCCGGCCCCACACCAGCACCGACCTCCTGCTCGCGTTCGTGCCGTTTGAGCGCCACGCGCACGCGGGCCAGCAGTTCCTCAATGGCGAAGGGCTTGGTGATGTAGTCGTCCGCACCGGCATCGAGACCTGCGACTTTGTCCATCACGGCGTCTCGCGCCGTAAGCATAATCACCGGCGTGGATCCCGCGCGGCGGATCCGACGGAGCACCTCCATGCCGTTGAGCTGCGGCAAAAGCACGTCGAGCAAAACGAGGTCGAATTCCCCGCTCACCGCACGGTCGGCACCTATACGCCCGTCAGATGCCGCCTCGACGGCGTAGCCCTCGTGCTCAAGCTCGAGCTGCACAAAGCGGGCAATCTTTTCCTCGTCTTCTACCAGCAGGATCTTAGTCATTGTCCCATATGCTCCCGTACTCGCTGTCAAATGCACCGCTCTTACCGCGTGCCAAAACGCCCAATCTAGTCGTTATTCGTAACGTCCTTCTTGATGGTATCGGCCACATCGGCAGCCCTGTCCATCATGTCGTTGATGTCGACAGTCGTGTGCTTTGTACCGTCAACGCGGTAACGCATGCCAAAGAATAGACCGATGATGAGCAGCCAAATGGTCGCGCCCCAGAAAATCAGACCCAAAATGGGGACGAGGACGGGAACGCGCACCACTTCCTTGCCGTGTTGGGTGGCGATGAACTGCACCTCCATACCGCGATTGAACAGGCGCTTCATAGCCTCCCAGAATTGATCGACCCGCTCACCCACGCGCGTCCGCTTGCTCGACTCCTCGTAAACCGCCTGGGCTTCGACCATCTCGGCCGAAACAACCGGGATATCCGAGGAATCCGCGGGCGCACCTGTTGATGCCTGCGCGCTCTTGGTCGTGGTCTTGCCGGCCCGCTCGAGCCAGATGATTGCATCGAGAACGTCCTCGTCACATGCCTCGAGCGCGGCCTTGGCATCTTCGTAGCTCACGTTCGTCTTTTCGCGGATGAGCTCGACCTTTTCCATCTTATCCATGATGTGTCCTTTCACGCGCGGCAGGCCCGTACCCGCCTGATAGCTTGGCAAACGGGGTGTGAATCTCATTTAGATATGCTGTAGACACCCTGGCTGCCTGACAACTTACATGGTCGCAAAACTAGATTACTGCACCCTGACCCCAACATTAAGAAAAGATTACGGTTGAGGTGGCCTTGGTCGCCCCCCGTTCGCAACGCTGTAGGTACACGGTCTTGTGCCTTAGTCGCCCCCCATGCATGGTGCCGTGCAGATCCCGCCTCATTACAAAATGAGGCGCTGTACGAATCAATCCACAATGACCCTATTGAAAATCGCGCTCGTGCGGTGTTCCGATATGTAGTTAGAAGCCCAGCACCTCACCGACGTTTGCCGCGATGCACAGATCTGCGCCTGCGTCGCGCGGGGTCGGCGTGCGGTTGATGATGACCACGTGCTCGCCGCGGAAATAGTCGAGCAGACCCGCCGCCGGGTACACGGCAAGACTCGTACCCGCAATGACCATCAGATCTGCGTGCGCGATGGCCTGCACGGATGCCGTCACGGTGGCGTCGTCGAGCGCCTCCTCGTACAGCACCACATCCGGTTTCACAACCGCACCGCACTTCGGGCAACGAGGCACGCCGTCGGTGCTGGCAGCACGTAGCTCAAGCAGCTCATACACCGTATAGGGAGCACCACATCCCATGCAGTAGTTACGCCACACGCTTCCGTGCAACTCATGCACGGTTCGACTGCCCGACCTCTGGTGCAGCCCATCGATGTTTTGGGTCACCGTGGCGGAGAGCGTACCCTCGCGTTCCAACTCCGCGAGCTTCATGTGCGCCGCGTTGGGCTTGGCGTCCAACGCCAGCATGCGATCGCAATAAAAGTTGTAGAACTCCCCGGGACGGGCGTCGAAAAAGCTGCGGGACACGATGGTCTCGGGAGGATACGCGTAACGCTGCGCATACAGGCCGTCGGCGCTACGGAAATCGGGGATGCCGCTCTCGGTGGAAACGCCCGCGCCACCGAAGAACACCATGCGCCCCGGCTTGCACGAGCGAATCCACACGCGCAGTTGCTCGATGTCACGCTGGGCACGATCGATACGCTCATTCTGCTCAAACTCACGGTTCCCCATGGCACGTCCTCCAAACTATTCAAACAAAGACATTATCTGCCCAAAGACGTCCTGACCATCCAAGAAGATGTTGATGAGCCATCCCCCTCTTCTCCCACTTGGCAAGGCCCGACAATAGAACACCTTTTTTGAATCCCCGATGATATATGGGGGATGTTGAATCGTAGGCATTGCGAAAAGCAAGCCTTCTTATGGTCGTAGGCAAAGGCTCGGGCACACCCGCATAAGAAAAAACGCCGACCCGAAAAGGGCCGGCGCCAATGCTCTTGGAGCGGGCGACGAGAATCGAACTCGCGTGAGCAGCTTGGGAAGCTGCCGTAATAACCATTATACGACGCCCGCATTAGCAATCCATTATAACCTTACCTCCTTTGCACCGCCGGTCAGTTCAGGGAATCCCCACGAGCAACACCTTAAGCGGCGGCCCGTAGGAAGTTCATGTATCGTGTGCCGATCCCTATACCCGTGTTTGGAATATGCATGGCCCATGTGGGCTGCATATAGCTGCATGTCGGATTCCCCGTCTCGACAACGCCTTGCCCGGCATGACTGCTACATGGTCGCGAGCGCCTTTACCCCCTCTTGCACGCCTACTGTATACAGAATGCGCAAAGGCGTTGTTTCGAACCTGGAGGAATTGTATTCCTTCATCTCACCGTTCTCGACCGTAATCTCGTCATGGCGCAGCGGCAGGCAAGAATTAGGGATATCCGCAACCAACGTCTCTAGAGTTTGCCCATCCGTTGTAACCCGATTAACTTTTAAGGTCATTTGGCTGATGTCGACATCTTCGCCGTAATCGGATGCTTCGGATTTGTTTCACCGTTCGCCAGCTGCAACGTGCATTGCCCAGACTCTTTATTGTAAGTGGCGTTGTAATAGGAATATGTTTTGGGATTTCCCTTGAGAAACGCCTGTCTTCCAAGCGCTTGATAGGAATACCCCCATTTCCTCACCGTCTTTTCGGGCACACCGAGCTTTTTCGCAACGTATCCCCCGAGCAGCCTTGTTCGAAATAGTCCGCTGCACGCCTGCGGATCCTCATCGGATACTGCATCGTGCCACCTCCATGCAAAACGCAACGAGGCCAAGGGGACGCTCCCCCCGGCCTCGCCATCAGGATCACCTCAGCAGCTACGAACGCTTAAACAAGCAGCCAGCCAAAACCTGTAACGCGCCGGCACTGCCGCATGACCCAATACACATCGCCTAATTCTTGCGAAGACGCACGGCAGCAATCGCCGCTGCACAAGCCGCAAGCACCATCATCAAAACCAAAGGAACGAGAGGGAGCATGTCGCCCGTTTGAGGTAATCCGCCTCCATCATCAACGCCCTTCGTGTTGATGAACGATGCACGGACGGTATCGCCCTCGGAGATCTTGCCCGAATCGCCGGTCTTGGAAGTCGAGTAACCCTCATTGGAGTAGTCGTCTTCCTCCACCGTGTAGGAGATTCCCGAAGGCAGATCGGTTGCGGTCTTGCTCTCGCCGTCGCTCAACGTGAAACTCGCCACACCGTCCTTGAACTCCATATCGCCATATGTGCCGGCGATGCTTCGGTCACTCAGCGTGACGGTGAAGTTGAAGTCCTTGTTCTTGTCACTCGCGTTGCCTTTGACGGTCTTCGAGACACTCAAATCGCCAAGCTTCAGCTTTCCCTTGTAGTTCGTGAACAGCGCATTGGCCGTTGCATCGGCCTCGATCCCTCCGCTGACGGTGCCGGAAGACGGTTTCACGTTCCAACCATCTTCCCGTACCTCGGAAACCTCCCACTTCGTGCCCACAGGCAAGCCGAGAACCGTCAGCGCCTCGTCATGGCGCAGGGAAAGCGTGCCGCCGTCGGTGATGTAGCCGGCGCGCTGCTCGCCGTAGTAGTAATAGCTGCCCTCAAGCGCCGACCCGTCAGCATTTTTCAAAGACACGCTGAAGGTGAAGTTCTTGGCGTAGTCGGCATCTGCCACGCCGTCACCGGAGACGACCTTGCCGATGCGCAGCTTCCCCGTGGGGTTGTCAGGCTCATCCTTCGTGTCGGTCACCACGACGGTATTCAGCAGGCTGAACAAGCTGGTGAGGTCCCTGTCTTCCAAGTTGTCCCAGTTGGCGGAGTTGTTGCCGTGATAGGAACCGTTGCCTTGCAGCGCCGCGGTGTTCTGTACCACGCGCGTGCGCAGGAAGCCTTCGTCCGTGGTGAAGAACGGGTAGATGTTCTGCCCGCCATCCTCGTCATGCAGGCCGTAGTCCACCACCGCGTTCATACCGTAGTGCAGGTTCATGCTCCGAGGGATCTTCGTCCCTTCGAGCAGGTCGTCCTTCCAGCCGTCCATCTCGAACGAATCGGCCTTCTGCGTTTGGGCGATTGCGGTAATGTCGCGCAACGTGATGTTGACCATGTCATCGGCGGCGTACTTGGTCATGGTCTGCATCAGTTTACCAACGCCAGCCATGACGATGACGCCATCGTTCTTGGAACCAGCATCAGCGTAGATGGAATAGATGCCCACCACAACTGGGATCTTCGTTTTGTTCAAGGTATAGCCTGCTGGCGCAGATGTCTCTTCCAGCGTGTATTCCGAGCCCACTTCCGCCCATGTCATCTGGGCATAACCGTCCTCTTTACCCGCGTCCGGCCTGAAGACCAGCATGCCGTCCTGGCCGTTCACGTTGGCGGTCGTACCCGTAACGGTAGAGCCATCCTTGGCGGTAAGGGTGAAGGTCACGCCGTTGACGCCCTTGCCGTTCTGGTCGACCTTCTGAACGCGCAGCTCGCGGCGCTCGTTGGGGATGTAGATGGTAGAGCGGAACTCGCGTTGGAACTGGTCGGTGTTCAAGAACGAGAAATCGCGCCCGCCAAGGTCGCCCGTGATGCTGAGCTGGGCCACAATGCCCTCAATCACCTCGTCGGCGGTCTTTCCAGACTTCTCTCCAGCCTCGATCTCATCGGAAACATAGCGCTCAAGGGCGTCGTAGAGCTCCTGGGAGGTGTTGCCTCGGATACCGAGCTTCCGCAATGCACTGGGCTCGATGACGCCGTAGACCATCTTCATGTCGCCCTGGTCGTTGTTCAGCAGATAACGGTCCGAGCGCCCAGGAAGGTCCTCCAGCAGGCCCTCGAGCTTCCTGGTGTTCTGGTTGTAGGTAAGGCGCCACTCGGGCCAGCGCTCGTCGCTTGCCTGGTACAAAGCGGCCTTCAGCACAGCTTTGCGCCACGCCTCGGCCTTGCGCTCTGTTGGGGATACGGCGCCGTAGCCCTCCGTGTTGCTTCCGTAGAGCGCCTGCCACTTTCCGTCGTTAGCCACTTCGTCGTGGGACATATTCCCTTCCAGCAGCATGGGCACGGCAACAATCAAGCCATGCTCCTTACTGTTCTCACCAAGCTCGATGTCGCTCGATGCAATAACACCGCTTTCCTCGTTGAACTGGCCGTACGTCAATTGTCCCGTCTCACGGATGTCCGAGAAGAAGCTGGCGTACGCGCCTGTTTGGTAGCGGTTCGCAACGATAAGCATGGAGTTGTTGGGGTCGAACCGCAGCACGATGTCGTTCGGCAACAACCGATAGCCGCCAGCCGTCTTGGTTTCCTTCAGAATGTAGTGCAGCGTTCCGTCGGCATGGTACTGGTCGGTGAAGCTGAAGGGCGAGCCATCGGCACGGGAGAACGATGCCTTTCCGTCCTCGCCCGTCACCAGCGAACCAATCTTGTCGCCATCGACGGTGTAATCGTCAGCATAGACGCTTTCGCCGTTCTTGGCCGTCGCCTTGTACAAGTCGAACTCCACACCTTCAAGCGCATCGCCGTTCTGGTCTACCTTCTTGATGCTGTGCGTGAGGGAAGGTTGGAGGTTGAAGCGCATCTGCAAACTGGAATCGTAGTTGCCGCGCTCCAGATAAAACATCTTCAGGCTGTGCTCGGTGCCGGTGGGGAAGATCTTGTTCCCCTGGCTGTCGGTGGCCCAATGCATCGCATCGGCCTCGGCTTGTCCAAGAGCTTCTACGTACATGTTGTACAGCGTGGTCACCTCGTCGTTCGGAACGCTGCCGGGGTTGTCCGGCAGACCGCCGGTCCGCCAGCTCTGGCCGGTGATGACCTCACCGGTGCTGAAATCGATGGTACCGTACAGCTCGCTGTGAACGCCGCCCAAATCCAGCACCAGCACATCGTCGATGAATACCCAAACGTCATCGTCACCGGAGAACTGGAACACCATAGGCTGCTTGCCGTTGGTGCCCATGTTCAGCTTGCCGTTTTCCGGCTGGGTGAAATCCACCTGCATGGTCATGCCCATGTAATGGTTTGTATGAACCTCATTGTGAACGTTCGTGATGTCCTCGGAGCTGGAAAGGATGTTGGTCTCGTTCCCGCTCTTGTCGGCGACCTGGACGCTGTCGAACACTTTCTTCGCCGAGTCGAACGGGAAGAAGTTGCCCATGCTCATGTCGCCATCGAACGTCTGGGTCCCCTCGTTCCAACCGGCATCCGTGCGCCACACGGCAGGGCCGTCGTAAAGGTTGAAGCTGTTGGTGTTTGCGCTGTATTCCGCGAAGTTCTTGCGTGCGTCGTAGTAGTAATACCCGTCGCCATCGATCTGGAACAGGCCGGAAACGTTCTCATGGGTTATCTTGCCATCAGCGGGCGCATCCGGGTCGAACAGATAGCCCAGCGATGCCTTCGCGCAGGTACCGCTGACGTTCCCATCGTCGGTCACCGTCAAGCCACGGCTCTCAAGGAGCTTCTTGGAGAGGGCGCGGGCAGCATCGACGCCGGCATTCTCGGACTCAGCATGGTTGAGGTTCGCTACGTCCATGAGCTCGCCGGTGCCCCAGTTGTCTGCCTGCGTATGCGTCGCGTTCTTCAGCTCGCTGCGCGCGTCGTCCAGGTTGATGTACGGGTACCCCTCGCTCAACGTGGACTTCACAATGCCCTTCATGTTCACGTTGGCCTTGCCCCAAGGACGACTGGCGCCCGAGCCCTGGTTCCAAAAACCGGCTTCGCGCATGGCAGAGCCACCGAAGAGCAGCAGGGCATTTTCATTGATGCCGTTGCTGTAATCCTCGAATTTCGCGCCAGCAGGCAGGACATCGTCATCACCCGTTATACCGAAGTCATAGTCAAACAGGTTGATTGTGGTGCCTGCCGGTGTGATGCCATGCACCTGATGGCCAGCCCAGAAGCTGTCGTTGGCTATCTGATCAGCCGTCAATTTCACACGGAGTCCCGGGTATGGTGCGGCGTAGGCCTCCGCCCCGCCGAAGAGAATCGTGACCGCAGGTGCAGGCACGCCCTCCGCCAAGGTGTAGCCGTCGATGGAGGCCTTCACCTGATAGGCATCTCCTCCATCGCCGAGAGGCGATCCTACCTTCTCAGAGAATACCCCCCCCCCGTTCCACAAGATCGGAACGGAGGTTTTCTCGCCGTTTGCGAGGGTGACGTTCATGTTCTTGGGCAGAAGGGCTTCCACATCGTCCTCGTCAACGTTTTTCGCATCTTCGGCGGACAGCGCAAGGTACCACATTCCGTCGGATTCAACGAGGACGCCGTCCTTGTCGTCCCAAGACCAATCCGTGATGTAGGTATCGGAAGGTTGAGCATCGGTTTGAGAGTCGGCTACCTGACTTGCAGATTTCGGAGCAGAAGAACCGGCAGTCTCGTCGGCCGTTGCGTTTACCGTGCCCACGCAAAGCGGCGCGGTACAAAGAACAATGCCCACGACAAGCCACATTGCGTTGCGCAAAGAGCTCCGTCCGTTCGATTCGATCGCCGTTTGATTTACCCCATTCCGTTTTCGCATCATGTAGAACACCGAGACTTCCCACATACTATTATTGCAGTATCTATGTTACACGCGTTCGTAAGGCAGATCAACGAGGACGCCGCATCGTTTTTGCGCGAAGAGCCGATGCCCGAGATGCAGGCGTACCTCGGCGGGAATACGACCCGCGGTTTCTCGCGGGCCGCGATGTCGCTGGACATAAAAATATGTTGGTCCCTTCCGCATCACTTTTATCCACGTGGTTTCCAAGGCTGAGTTTCTCGCCCTGTAGATGTTGGCTCTTAAGGCCAATTCCAGGCCAAACGGGCATCCGCGCAATGAACGGCACCGGTACTGCCGAGCTACAGCCAAAAGGTATGCATCAGCGGTGAAACTCCATCGGCAAAACCTCCCCATTTAGAAAGAATTGAAGACACTGTGATTATCTGTTACCGCAGTGCGCAGCTTTCATGGAGAACGCCTCCAAAGCGACACGCACCGCGGCGCCCCGAACTCCCCGATTGGGATGACCTTCAAATCCGTGTCCGATTCCTTATATCTTTGAAACGACTCTAGCGGGATTCGTTTGAGATGGACGACCGTACACTCGCTCCCTACACGTTGATGCCATCTGGGCTCACGAAGGAGTGGAGGTACCATGACCCGGATAATGCAGCCACCTATTGTCGACGCGTCCCATCTGCGACCAAGACCTTTGCGCACGCTGTTCGTGCTACTTGTCTCTTTTTTGCTATCCGCGATTGCGTTGCCCGATGCGGCGCTCGCGGCGCAGACGATTGAGTTCCCCAATGGCGGACATGCGCGACTTGCAGATGATGGGAGCATAACGGGAACGTGCCAACTCACCGGAGGGCGCATTTCGCTTGAAACTGGGTACCATGCAACCGCCGTGATGCCCGATGGCTCACGTATTCAGGCGGGATGCTACGAACGATACAGCGGCGCGGCAAACCACAACCTCTATCCAGGTCCTTGCGATGGCTCTTACTCGTTCAAGGCGACCAAACGCGGCAACGGGTATTTCGTCCTGATTTATTCTCAAAATGCCGCCAGCCCGGCCCCGGGAGCTCTCGTCTCCCAGCCGCCTGCCGGATACACCTACCAGCACACATACGGAGAAAACTGGACGCCCGAGATCACGTCGACTGTGACATTTAAGAAGGTGTCGGCAGATCCGGATTTTACCGAGACAGTTTCTGCGTACTCGCTCGCAAACGCTTCGTATGACATCTTCGATGCGAAAACCGATGCGAAGGTTGGATCTATTACCACCGACGCAAAAGGCAATGCCAGCTGCAAACTTACCAGCGGAAAGAGCTATTACGCCGTTGAGACGGCTGCCCCTGAGGGATATGCCCTGAACCCGAAGCGCGTTTCCTTCACCGCGGGAAACAAACCGGTGGAGCTTGCCGATGAGCCGATGCGCGTTGAGGTGTCGATCCGCAAGACCGACTCGGCAACGGCGGGCGCGGCACAACCGGGCGCGACGTTGGAGGGAGCGACGTTCAAGCTCGTGGACTCCCGCGGCGTGGCGCAACATGCAACGACCGATGCGAACGGGCGCGCGAAGTTCTCTTCCGTCCCGCTGGGAATGTTTTCGGTTGTGGAGACCCGGGCACCTCAAGGATACAAACTTGATCAGGATGTCCACACATACAACGTTGGATCCGACGCAGAGCATGAGGGTGGGGTGATTTCTCTTTCCCTTGAGACGGACTTTCCCGATGATGTCACAGCGTTTGACATCGAGCTTGCGAAGTACAAGGAAAACCCTAACGAAGCAGAAGGCGGGGTTCGATGGCCGGCACAAGGGGTTCAGTTTTTGGTCATATCGAAGAGCACGGGAGAAACCGTCGCAACTCTGACTACCGATGAATATGGGTTTGCGCGCACCCCTGACGATGCGTGGTATGGCGAAGGAACAAGACCAGAAGGCGTGAGGGGATCGATTCCCTTTGATGGCAAGGGGTATCTCGTGCGAGAGGTCGCATCGACGGTACCTGATGGATACGAGCGGATGTCAGATTTTACGATCGGGGTGGATGAGCAGGTAGATGGCGCGCAGCTGAAATACATCATAGAAAACAAGACGCCAGCCGCTCGGCTGCAAATCGTGAAAACCGACACTCGATCTGGGCAGGTGGTACCCCTTGCCGGATTTACGTTCCGCCTTCTCTCCGAAGATGGAAAGCCTGTTACGCAAAGTGCTTGGTATCCGAACCACGTTCGTCTTGATAAGTTCACCACCGATGCCTCGGGTTGCACGACGCTTCCAGAGCAATTGATTCCTGGAACGTACTATCTTGAGGAAATTGTCGCCCGACCGCCCTACGTGCTGGCGGATGAGCCGCTTAAAGTTGAGCTTGGCCACGAAGGCGGAAGTGTTGCCGTCGTTCAATTTGAGGACAAGCAGGCAACTGGACGGGCGAGCATTCAAAAGACCGATGCCGATACCGGCAAGGGCCTTGAGGGGGCGGTGTTTAACGTCGTTTCACGAGAAACCATCACAAGCCCAGATGGAACCATACAGGCCGTGGAGGGAGAAGTCCTCGGCAACGTGACGACAGATGAAAGCGGCCTGGGGTCGATCGATGGCTTACCCCTCGGAAACGGAAACGCGGCATACGCCTTTGTTGAAACGAAAGCTCCGGATGGATACGTTTTGGACCCGACGCCCCTTGAGTTTTCCCTCGACTATCGCGATGATGCCACGCCCGTGGTCGAGGCATGCGTTAATGCAACCGACAGCCCGACCGAGGTGGTGGTTCTAAAATCGGAGCTCGGAAGCGATGCGCCCCTTGCAGGAGTCCATTTTCTCCTTAAGCGACTACCCGATAACGGGAATGACGCGAGCGAAGCGGTGGAAATCGAGCAAGTAACCGATAAGAACGGGGTTGCACGATGGACGCATGTGCTGCCGGGAACATACACACTTACCGAAATACAGGCTCCAAATGGATATGTGATCGATGGGCGCGCATGGACGGTTACCATCGATGAACAGGGAAAAGTCTGGCATGAGGGGACACAGACGAACGAATTGGACATCGAAAACGATTTCATCAAGGTCGATATAACCAAAAGGGATATCACCAATGAGGAGGAGCTCCCCGGAGCACACCTCGCTGTGTTCGACGATACGGGGACTTTGGTCGAACGATGGGTGTCTGAAAGGAAGCCGCATCGGATTGAAAGGCTTGCGTCCGGAACATACACGTTGAAGGAAGAGCGGACGCCGGCGACGCATGATGGAGCCGAGGATGTTTCCTTTACCGTTGAGGAAACGGGTGAGGTACAAGTCATCACCATGTACGACAAACCGATTGAGATCGACGGCGTGGTGGATAAACGACAGGAAATCGTGCGACCGATCGCTCCAGATACGCACGAAAACGGGGATGGTAAGAACAGGGCCGAAGCACGGGAATCCGACTCGGGAGAATACTCGTATTACCTAGACTGGAAGAATGCTTCAAACACCTGGGTCGATGAGTTCACCATCACCGATACGTTAACGTGCTGCGAGGAGGGTCTTGCTGAGCTGACGGGGATAACAACTCCTGTCAGCCAGGGTGATTACGATGGAAAACTCAACGTGTGGTACATGACGAATCTGCCCGATAACGCGAACGCTGACGATGAGGCGACGAGCGCGACGACATCGGACGGACACGACAACCCCTGGCTTGTCGGCATGGACACACTTCATCCCCTGGATGCCGGAGGAAGGGTAATGTCATTTGACGGATGGGGCCTTTGGCGTGCAGGAATTCCGAGCGATGAGGCAACAGAGCTGTCCCTTGACGAACTTGATTTACGGGAAGGAGAGCGGGTTGTTGCCGTCCGCTTTGAATATGGTTGCGTGAACGAAGGCTTTGCCACGAGGACGGACGAACGGAACCGTGAATGGCTAAAAGACGAGCACGACGATATGGACGACACGGACGAAGCCAAAAGCCCATCGGAAGCAAGTGAAACCGCACTCTCCCCCGCCGTGCTGCGTATGCGCGTTACCGATGCCTATACTGCCGGCGCTGTGTTGAAGAATTACGTTCAGCTTGACGCGTTCCGAAACGGAGGGGGTGACGAGCTCGAAGCTCATGATTTCGACTATGTTGAACAGGCTGCCGGGAATATCGAGAGGCCCGTATCCCCACTTAGGAAAATGCCGAAAATGGGAGACATCTCAACCGCGCTCCTCGCCACGATGGCGTTTACCGGCATGACGGCAATCGCCGCCGGCCTCGTACATGAGAACCAGCGGCGAAAAAACATTAATGGAAACGGCTGGGAATCGCGGCGTTGCAGCGAAACTCGAATTAGAACTCGACAGAGCCTCCCGTTAGATTGAAGCCATTGTCAGAGCCCTCGTTCCGCTCGGACGCAACATGCTCGGCACGGACGTCCTCGGGGGTCGACCATTTCACCCCGAGGAAGTACGCCAGGCCAAGTCCGAGCACTGCGGCGATTGCAGCTCCGACAAGGTAGGCCTTCCAGTGTTCTTTGATGAAAGCAAACACGCCGACTTTTGCCATGATGCACCTACGAACGACGAATGACTTCAGTTACGACATCGGAAACGATCGCGACATTCTCAAGGTCGACGTTATAAGGCTGGTCGTCCTCAGTGTGAGAGAGGGCGAACCCCGTTGCATTGACGCCCGCGAGGGTGAGGGAGCGAAGGCTCATATCCATGGCGACATGGGCGTCGGTGGTGACATACGGCATATCGACGGTCCCATACTGGTGGTGGAAATCCGAGGACACGCGCTGCACGAGCTTCGTGATACGCTTGTCACCCTTGAGCACGCGGCGCTCGCCCTCAGTCGAAAGCGCTGCGACCTGGCCGGCACCCACACTCTCAAGGTTGATGAGGAAAACACCGCGCAGCTGAGCACGATGCTCCTCGAGGAAGGCGCGGATACCGGCGTTGTTGTTCTCGGATGCACCAGTCGCGACGAACCAGATGTCGTGACCGAGTAGCTCATCGTCGCCCATGTCGGTGATGGCCTCGCGAAGCTCCTCTTCACTTGCACCGTCGAATCCGGCGGCGCCGCCTTTCCACTCATCGTCATCGAAGTTGTCCCAGGAGCCGATGTTGCTGCCCGCGCTCTTGGCATCGAATCCATCGTCGACGCCAAGCCACTCTCCCATGCTGTCATCTTTCTTCTTCTTGCGACCGAAGAAGCGAGACAGGCCGCGCGACTTTTCAGGCGCCGGGGCGGGAGCAGAAATCGTCTCGATGCGATCGAAGACGGCGGAATCAACGTAAGGATCGGGTTCGTTGGAGCTGATGACCGTAAACGCGCTGCGCGCATCTGCGGCGGCCTCCTCGGAGACGGGAGTGGAGGAGGAGCTTCCCGAAACCGCAAACGGATCGACCGGTGCGGAAGAGGGGTCCGGCAGATCGAACAGGGAGGCGCGATTGGCGGCAGCCGGGGTGCGAGGAACGGGCGCATCAGCGGTGCTGGGAATGCTCATCAGTCGCTGCTGCGGAGTCTGAAGTGGGGCGGGAGCCGGTGCCGGAACGGGGATGTCCTGGGCAATCTGGGCCATGAGGGAATCGACTGTCTCTTCGGGCTGCACCGGCATGGCAACGGTCCCACCGAAGGGATCCACAGCGGACATGTTGGCGGGAGCTGCGACGGGGAACTGAGACGTTCCAACCTCGTCAAAGATGGCCTGCTCGACCTCAGCGGGCTCGTCTTCTTCCTCAACGGGCTCGTCATCGAGTGTGTCCCCATCGACGCCCTCGGCGTCGACCTCGGTCTGCTCTTCGGACTCATAATCGAACTCGGTGTCGGACTCGCCGCCTTCTTCGAAAACCTCTTCGAACTCGGGTTCGAAGTACTCCTCGTCAGCCTCCTCGTTCTCGTAGGAAGCCTCAAGATCCTGGGGGTCGTTGTCGATAGGCTGCTCGTCGTACAGGGCATCCTGGTCGAGGCCATCGTCGAACGATACGGTAACCGGCTCGTGCTCAACCTCAAACGCCGTGGGCTCGATCTCGTCTTCAGTCTCTTCCACCTCATAGACAAACACGCATGTGGCGGGAAGCATTCCCAACGCACGGATGGTATCGGCGCCAAAACGCACGTTGCCCTCGGCATTGATCTTGAAAGGAGCGTCATTTTCAGCGGTATCGGCGACTTCACGCGCGGCGAGGTCGAGCTCACCCTGCTCGGGGACGTCGACGCCTCCGGCGTCTTCCACATCAGATTCTAAGGGGGAAAGGTCGACTAAGGTGACGTCGACATCAATGAGCTCAACGTCTTCTTCTGCAGGGAGTTCCTCAAGCTCGGTCTCGTCTTTGGAAAGCTCGTTGTCAGCGGTCTCGAGATCGCGGATATCCATACTGACGGTTGAGCTCGGGGCGGCGTCTTCCTGAACAAGCTCCTTGCCCATTTCAATCATGCCCGTTGCGGATACGTCGTCATCGGAGGCAAAGTCGTCGGGAACGATGGAGAACGGGTCATTGTCCTCGATCCCTTCACCCTCGACAGCCTGATCGCTTTCCTCGCCCTCAACATCGGACTCAGCCTCGGCCTCATGGGGATACGCGGTCTCAGCAGCTGCGGCGGCCTCGGCAGCGGCGATGGCATCCTCGAGAATACGCTGCTGCTCGGCGAAAAATTCATCGGCGGGCATGTCGCGGGGGAATTCCTCGCCCAGCTCATAGGGGGCAACCGCATCCATGACGCCCAGCATGGCGGCGACGGAGGACATATTGCACACTGCACCCGTGGTGTACGGAAGCACGAATCGATTGGCGATGATGGCGACGGCGTTTGCCAGCGGAATGAGAGAGAACAGAATCGCGATAATCCACAAGACGATCTTGGCGGCGTCGGACGATTGCAATCAGCGCGGGCGCGACCATGGCAAAAGGCAGAAGCTTTACCAGAATGGGACGATAAGCTGCGAACGGCTGCTTGCTCAGCAAATCGACGCGCGGGGAATCATAGTGAGCAACCACGACGACCGGGCGATTGCGCGGGGAGGCAAGGGGACCGGACGCCTTGTGATAGGCGACGACGTTTTGGCTCAAGCCGCCCGAACCAAGCTGCGAGAGAACCGGACGACCCATGCGTTCCATAGTGAAGATGACCGCGGCGGCAATGGTGAGAAGTACACCGATAATTCCCGCAACACCACCGATTCCCACGAGGACGGCGCCGACGAAAAGAACGATGCCCAAGCCCGCTTGGACTACCTTGACCGAACCGCTCGCGCTGAACTCTTGGATTTCGGGCGTGAAACCATGATCATCGAATACCTTGGCGATGACCTCGGCCGCTGCACGCTCTTCCTCGCTGCAAGCAGGCGTAATGCCGGTGTTTTGCAGCAGGTGGCTCAAATATTCTTTCGTATTCGCCATGGGGACTCCACATCGAACTCGTTTACGTTTTCATACACCACGGGCGCAGTGTACACATGTTTAGTCGCAAGTATACCCTTTGTCGCTGGTACCTGCACTGTTTCTCATCATGTCCAACGTTACGCTAACAAACTCGCGGGTTCTCCATGAGTGCCCGTTTGCGCATGGGCTATTCTAAACTGGACGAAAGGATCAAACCCTGATTCAAAAAATGGAAAGGAGGGGCCATGTGCTCGGACAACGATGCTTCTCTTGCAGGCGATCAGGATCGAACTCCAGATGTGGAGCCCGATAAGACGGCATTACGCCTACTCAACCTCCTTCTTATGCTCCACGCCTCGCCGACTCCCCTCTCCACCAATCAGATTATCGACAACGCCGATGCGGGATACGGATCGGGGACGCGCGATGCGCGACTTAAAAAGCTCTGGCGCGATCGGAGGCGCCTGCTGGAGGCCGGGGTGGTCATCCAGGATGTCAAGCCGCAAGGATCATCGGAACGTGAAGAAAGCCTGTGGACAATCGACCGGTCGCAAACCCATGCGCTGAGCGGTGTCCTGAAGCGAGAGGACGCCGAGGCGGTCCTCGCGGCGATTGACGAACACTTTGCGCTCCATGCCGATGACCCCACGCGATGGCCCTTGCAACGCGCCCGAATGAAGCTCGCCGAGCTTGCGGGAGATGCAGTCGACATTCCCCCCATCGACACACCCCGTCGGGATAACCATGCCATGAGACATATCTGGAGCGCATTCAACAGAAGACGGGCGGCGCAGTTCACCTATCGCGACTCCAAGGGAAACGAACGCGAGCGTGCCGTCGAGATATATGCAATTTTCACACAGGGTCGTCACACGTATCTGGTGGGACGCTGCCGTGAGTCCAACCGACTCCTGACGTTTCGCACCGACCGCATTCTTTCCGCGCGCAAAACGTCTGATTCGAGCAAGGATTATCCCATTTACCGCATCCCCGATGATTTCTCAGTTGAGGATTATCAGTTCCTTCCCTTTGATTTTTCCTCAAATGACCCCATACATGCGGAATTCTCGTTTCAGGCAGAGTTGGGTGTGCACGAACTCGAGCTTCTAACGCGGAAAAGAGGCTATTTGCATACCGCCGAGGATGGCACCTGGCGTTGGCACGTTGACGTGAGAAACATAGATGAAGCTGCCGCGATGGTGCTCAAGCATACAAGCCGTGGGATGCGCGCCATTACGCCGGAGCAGCTTGTGACGTGCGTGCGCGACCATATCTGCAAGGCGGTGAGCGTCCATGGCGCGTAACGTTGCCAAACCGGGTGGCCTTGATTCCGATCGCCGCGTCTCGGTAGCTCTTTCCCTTCTCGGTGCGCTTGATGCATCCCCTGACGCCAGAATCGATGCGGATGCCTTCGCGAGAAGCCTCTCGCTGTCTGACACACAGCTCGACGAAATCATCGAGCTGCTTCAACTCGTGTCAGACGAAAACACCGGCGCACGCGTGGCGATTCGCCGAGAGGAAAACCTGATTGCTCTGGATGGGAATGCCGGCCGTTTTGGGGTGGTTCGCTTCACGAGCGATGAAATCCTCGCAATCATGCAGGTACTCGACCGTTTTCATATCAATGAAAATGTTCGAAGGCGCGTCCAGATGGCGCTTGCTCCCACGGTACAGCAGGCAGACCAAGACCTCTTGGCGGGTGACCCTCTGTTCGGAGGATTCTACCAAGATTTATGCGAGGCGATGGTGATTGGCGCTCGCATGAAAATCGAGTACCAGCCAATCGGAGAAGAACGGGCCTCTGAAAGGATCATCGATCCGGGCTTCATCACGGTGTCGGGCGATGCGGCATATCTCATTGCGTGGAACATCGCAAAAGATGAGCAGCGCTGGTACCGTCTGGATCGCATCTCGCATGTTTCGATAACCGAGGACAGCGTTGTTAACCACCCCTTTGAACGCGAGAGCGTCGAAGAGAGTTTGAAAGCAGCAGGGGAAACCGTCGAGATTGGTTTTTGGAGCAGCGAGTTTTTTGACCGATGCGACTGGAGCGGTCTTGATCGCCTGACGGCTTGGGTCGACGAGGGCGCGACAATTCACGCAATGGTTAGCTATGTGTCAAAGCCATGGCTTTTCGACCAAGTTCTCGCAGCTGGGGGATTGTTGGAAATCCTCGGACCCGAAACCTTGCGGAAAGAGTTCGTCGACTACGCGCGGAACATCTGATTTCCCCGCCATGCAATCTCTCGTCTTCGAATTGCCGTGAGGGCGCCGCCGCACCTAGATATCCAGATGCAGCGACGACTTTACCAAAGATCCACGGCGCTTGAATGGCTCTTTTGCCGCGAGCCGATGAGACGGTTGTTATCGATGACTCGCTCGCCACAGCTTCAGGTACTTGCCGATTTGAGAGCCATCGATGCACTGGTACGCCGCGGGAAGCGAGTTGAGGAATTTCTTGCCATACCCCTTTGAAAGCAGGCGAGAGTCGGCGAGCACCAACACGCCCTCATCGGTTGAGGTGCGGATAAGTCGGCCCGCAGCCTGTTTCACCTCGAGCACCGCTTCGGGAAGTGAGTAGCGCGCCCATGCATGGTCTTCACGCACTCCACGCTCGCAGGAAAGTGGGTCGGTGGGGCTTGAGAACGGAAGTTTGGGGATAACGACACATCTCAACGTATCGCCCGCAGCGTCAAACCCCTCCCAAAAAGCCTTGAGAGCAAAGAGCGAATGAGCCTCATCGGAGACAAAGCGATCGCGAAGCATGCGCGCAGATGAATTCTTGCGCTGACAGTCGAGCGTAAGGCCCGCGTCGGCAAGCCGTGGAGAGACGCGTGCGAACAGATCTTCCATGTCACGCCTGTTGGTGAAGAGCGTGAGCGTGGAGCCGCCCATGGCAACATGGACATCCACCAGCAGATCTTCGAGCGCGGCAAGATACGCGTCGCGGTTGCGCGGGTCGGGCATATCCCCTGCGACAACGACAGCCATATTACGCTCGAGGTTGTAGCTCGAGTCAAGATGCAGTGCACGCGATGAGCCAGAGGGGAGCCTATCCAAACCAACCGAGCGATTGAAATGGTCGAAGTTGTCGGCAACAGTCATGGTTGCCGAGGCAAAAATCGCCGTGTGGACCTCAGGCAGCCAGTTCTCGGCAAGTGCCTCGCCAACATCAAGGCGTTCGGCCGTGAGACATTCCCCTCCCGCCTTGAGACGACGGTTGACCTGGCATGAGAACACGTAGCGCTCGTCTTTTCCCGCAACGATGAGGTCAAGTGCCTGATACATTTCCCGCATCCGGCGCTGACCATCTGCAATATCGGTCACCAGGTCTGGCTTGACCTCGGCAACCGTTTCGACAAGCGACGCGAGGTTTTTCGATGCCTCATCCAAGGCATCCAAGGCAGTATGGGCAACCTCGAGAAACATGCTCCAAGCGGCAGATTGGCGCAGGTCGGAACCAATCCAAATGTTGGCATTGTCGTAGGCACCGTCGGAACGACCCTGACGCGCCAAATCGCGCACCGCGTCGAACAACTCGGCCATGGCGAGCGAAGCGCGCTGCGTCGTTACCGTCGCTTTTGCCGTAAGACCCATGAACAGCGTTGCCGCGTCAGAGGCTGCCAAGTCATGCGTAATGCGTCCCAAGGCACCCGTTCGCTCGCCGCCCAGGCGCTCGAAGATGCCGCGACTCTCCTCAGCAGAAACGGTAAGCGCCCACTGACGGCGGGCCTCAGCCTCGATGGAATGCGCCTCATCTACCACCCAATGCCTGATGGGGGGCAGTATTTTGCCCTCAGCCGCAACGTTGCGGAACAAGAGGGAATGGTTGGTAACCACCACATCCGCGCGGGCGGCACGACGGCGCGCACCGTGTACCAGGCATTTGTCGGGATAGAAAGGACAAAGGCGCCGCGCACACTCACGCGACGAAGTCGTAAGGTCCCCTTTGCTAACGCTACGCCAACGAATGCCCAGACTGTCGAGATCCCCGGTGGGAGATTGGCATGCAAACGCATAGATCACCGCGATGGCCGTAAGAGTATCCGCAGGGTCGCGCGTCGTGCGAATTTCATGCGCACGCGAAAGGCGCTCGAGTTTTCGCAGGCAGGGATAGTGGTCGTATCCCTTGAGGGCACAATACGACAGACCGCCCTCCATCTCGCGAGCAAGGCGCGGTAGCTCGTGGTACATGAGCTGATCTGCAAGATTGTTCGACTTGGTTGCAATGCCAACGGTGATGTTGTTGTTTTTCGCCGCCTGCGCAAACGGAACCAGGTAGGCGATGGATTTGCCAACACCGGTGCCAGCCTCGATCACACGGTGCGTTGATGTCGCAAGGGCGTCGCGAACCTCCGCCGCCATCTGAATCTGCTCGGCGCGCGGTTCATACTCCGCATACATGCGATTGACAAGACCGCCAGGGGCAAAACAAGCCTCGATGTCGCTCCGCGAAGGCATACGCAACCCGGGCAGGTCTTCGGCATCGACTCGCTCGGGCAACGGATCGGCTCGAAGAATATGGGCGCGCGCCTCGGTAAGTGAAAAAATGGCGTCGGGTTGCTCTCCGGCCAAGAAGCTGAAAATGGGGCGATATGACCAAGAGACATCAGGGTGCATATCCGCAAGACGGCGATGGATTCCCGCCGGTAAATCGGCCAACCCGCACAGCAAAATGCGCCACACACCGCACAACGCGTCGACGTCGGCGTTCGCACGGTGCGACACGCTCGCACATCCGAACAAGTCCGCCATAACGGACAGTTTGTGGGAGCTTAGGCGCGGCAGTGCAATGCGGGAAAGCGCCAGGGAATCGATCCAGATGTCGGACACCTCGCCACCACCGGAGACCGCCTCGATAAAGCCGCGATCAAAGGCTGCGTTATGCGCAATAACCGGTGCACCCCCCACAAACGCAGCGAGATTCGCCACGGCCTCCTCGGGAGACGGTGCATGGGCGACATCGGCGTTGGTAATGCTTGTGAGCTTGGTAATCTCGGGCGGAATGAGGCCGCTCGGCTTTACAAACGTATCAAAACGATCGACGATCTCGCGCCCGCGCAAACGTGCAGCGGCAATCTCAATCAAACCGTCCTCATGGTGCGACAATCCCGTTGTTTCGGTATCAAGCACCACGACATCGTCTTCGATGAGGCCGAAAGTGCGTGTACGGGCGCGCTCGGCGAGCGTTGCGTAAGCATCGATGATGGGCTGCGGCGTGCCAGGGAGCACCGCATCGGCCATTTGAAGCGGCGTTGCCGCAGTAGATGCGCTCATCGGGCAGCGCGGGCCAAAGCCAGTTCAACCAGCTCTGCACACAGGTCGCTAAAGGGCAAATCAGCGTGACGCGCCTCGTCGGGAATGAGCGAGGTCGGCGTCATGCCCGGGATGTTGTTGGTTTCCAGAATAACCGGGCCATCCTCGGTCACAATCATGTCCGTACGAGAAATGCCGAAAAGACCCAGCGCGTTGTGTGCGGCGCAAGCGAGCTCCTGCACGCGCGCATAGGTATCTTCAGGCAGGCGCGCCGGAATGCGATGAATCTCGGTGGGGTCGACGTATTTCACTTCAAGGTCGTAAAAATCGCAGTTCTGGGGGATACACACCTCGACAACGGGAAGGGCGCGCAGCGTCTTGCCGTCGCCGACAACACCACAGGTAATCTCCGTGCCATAAACGCGCTTCTCAACCATGACCTTATCGCCGTGCTCGAAAGCGACCTCGATTGCATCCGCAAGCTCATCAGACGATTTAACTGCAGAAATACCGTAGCTCGAACCATTGACCACGGGTTTCACAAAGCTCTGCTCTCCCACCTGGGCAACGATTTCCTCAACGGAGGGCATATCCTCACGCGTGAACGTCACACTCGGGGCAACCGGAAGACCCGCACGAGCATACAGGAGCTTGGAGAGATCCTTGTCCATTGCGATGCCGCTTGGCAGAGGCGCAGAACCAGTGTAGGGAATGCCCACATACTCGAGAATGTGCTGCGTCATACCATCCTCGCCGCCGAAGCCATGTAAGGCGACGAAGGCCACATCATAAGATCCCGTCGAGATCTTGGTAAGGAAATCGTCGGCACCTGGATCCACCATCTCAACGATTCCGTAACCAGCTTCACGCAGAGCATTGGCGGTGTTCTCACCCGAGGCAAGCGAAATCTCACGCTCGTCTGAAATGCCTCCCGCAAGCACCGCAATTTTCATGTCGCTACGCTTTTTCATGCCATCACGGCTTTCGTTGATCATATGTACGCCTCTCCTGTATCTAAATGTATGGGCGCGCTTTGTCCATTTAGCGCATTAACCATACGTTTGCCCTGCAAACACTCACCGATATCCTATTGTATAGTTTGATTTGAATCCAAACCCGTGAAAGGCGACATCGATGGGATACACCAACCATTCACGCGATATCCGCACGTTTGACTTGGAAGAACTCCAGGAACTGGTAAAAGAACTCGGTCAACCGGCATTTCGCGCAAAACAGCTCTTCGAATGGCTCCATGTTAAGAACGTATGTTCGTTTGACGAGATGACCAATCTCCCTGCAGCTCTACGCGAGAAACTTGCCGAGGAGTTCCCTTTCAACACCCCCGTTGAACTGGTTAGGCAGGTTTCCAAAGACGGTTCCCGCAAGTATCTTCTGCAATTCTCAGATGGCGTCTCCGTTGAGACGGTGGGTATGCCTAACCGAAATAAGCTTGCAGTGTGCATTTCCACTCAGGCGGGTTGCGGTATGGGATGCGCGTTTTGCGCCACGGGTTTTGCGGGCCTCACCCGCTCACTCACCGCACAGGAAATGGTCGACCAGGTTCTTCATGTTGCCCGCGACTTCGGTGAGCGTGTGACAAGCGTTGTGTTCATGGGACAGGGAGAGCCGTTCGCCAACTTTGATGCAACCGTGCAGGCGCTGCGCATCCTCAACGATCCCCAGGGACTTGCAATTGGCGCGCGTCATCTTACGGTTTCCACCAGCGGTGTTATCCCTGGTATTCGCCGTTTTGCCGAATTGCCTGAGCAATTTACCCTTGCAATCTCACTTCATTCTGCCATTCAATCAACGCGCAACCAGCTCATGCCCGGTGTTAAAAAATACACACTCCTTCGTCTACATGAGGCTATCCAGGATTACGTTGAGAAAACCGGCAGGCGTCCCACATACGAGTATGCGATGATCGAGGGTGTCAACGACACGAACCCAGAGATGGAGGCGCTTGTTGATTTCTGTGCCGGCACCCTGTGCCATGTCAATCTGATTCAGCTCAACGACGTTTCCACGAGCATCCTCAAGCCCTCGCCCATCGAGAAAGTTGAATCGCTGCAAAAGCGCTTGACTATGCATGGTGTTGAGACCACGATTCGCAGCTCGCGTGGAAGCGATATCGATGCGGCGTGTGGACAGCTTAAGCAGCGTCAGTCGGCATCCAGCAAGTAAGTTGGCTTTAAATACCTGAACTGAACAGTTGTTTATTTCACTAACCTCTGCAACACCCCTACTTACCAGCAAGGCTCCCATCAAACCGATGGGAGCCTTTTATCTTCTATATGAAAAGTATGAGTAGTAACTTATCAGTTAGGTACCTAATAACCTATCTCACTCCATTGCTTTTCGACCCAGCTCTGATTTACCTTAGGATTGTTGGTCAACTTCGCAGTCTTAAGTGCCACCTCTTCACTCATCTGATCTGCTTTATCTTGGGTGTGTTGAAGAGCTTCTTTAATCTTGCCGATAAACCTGCAATTGGTTTCTTCCTTTGTCACCACCATGTAACCGGTATATCCAACAGCGGCTCCAATAGAAATTGCCAAAACGGTCAATGCAAACTGCTGAGTCTTACTCATGGCTACTCCTCTTCCACACCTACCATTGAAGTCAGGATGCGCTGGAGATCTTCCTCGTCCTTGAACTCGATTTCGATTTTATTCTTACCTCGAGACGAACGAACTTTCACACCCGTATTAAACAACTGGCGAAGTACACGCGCCGCTTTTTTATATGATTGTGGCGTAACAGGACGAGGCGCTTTGGGCGTTTCTCCGACCGAGAACAATGGAGCAAGGTTTTCAGTCGCACGAACCGACAATCCCTCTGCTACAACTTTTTCAGCTAATTTGACACGTGCCTCATCAAACGGGACGGCCAAGATTGCGCGGGCATGTCCACTCGTCAGCTTTCCTTCATACATCATCTCCTGGACTTGCTCAGGCAAATCAAGGAGACGCAATGAATTGGTGATTGTTGAGCGCGACTTAGAGACAGCGTTGGCAAGGGCTTCCTGTGTCATACCGCTTGCCTTTATAAGTTGTTTATAACCTTTTGCCTCTTCAATTGGATTAAGGTCAGAGCGCTGAAGATTCTCAATCAAAGCAAGTTCGAGCATCTTCTGGTCATCAACTTCTTTGATGATTACAGGTACCTTTTTGAGTCCTGCCATCTTCGATGCCTGATAACGCCGTTCACCAGCAATGATCTCGTATTTCTTCCCTTTTTTGCGAACCAGAAGGGGTTGAAGTACACCATTCTCCTGAATCGACTCACTTAATTCCTCAAGCTGAGATTCATTGAAATGAGTTCGAGGTTGATTTGGATTTGGAATAATGGATTCAATTGAAAGTTCAGTATCTGATGCAACAAACCCTGTTTCTGATTGAGCCTCACCCATAAGAGAACCTAATCCACGACCGAGAGCTTGTTTCTTTTTAGTACTAGGCACGACGGATCACCTCTTTCGCAAGATCCATATAAGCTTTTGCACCCTTATTTTGAGGAGCGTACTCAATGACTGGCATTCCGAATGAAGGGGCTTCAGATACTTTTACCGAACGTGGTATGCAGGTTTTGAATGCTAAATCGCCAAAATAATTGCGCACTTCATCTACAACCTGATTAGAGAGTGAAGTTCTAGAATCATACATGGTCATTAATACGCCATAGGTGTCGAGTTCTTTGTTAATGCGACCCTTAACCATTCTCATTGATTCCAAAAGCTTGGTTACACCCTCAAGTGCGTAATATTCACACTGAATTGGAATCAGAACGCTGTCTGCGGCTGCCAAAGCATTGATGGTAAGCAGACCAAGTGATGGCGGGCAATCGATAAAGATGAAATCAAATTCGTCTTCAACTGGTTCCAATAGGTCTTTAAGGCGTGTTTCTCGAGCCATTGCTGATACAAGTTCAATCTCTGCTCCGGCAAGCTGGATAGTCGCTGGAATAATGAATACCTTTTCGTTGATGGTATCCAAGATGAGTTCTTCTGCTGGAACGTCATGCAAAAGTGCATCATAGACACATTGTGAGAGTTGCTCTTTATCAATTCCGAAGCCACTTGTGCTATTACCCTGAGGGTCAAAATCAACAATTAAAACTTTTCGCCCGAGTTTTCCAAGTGCTGCAGCAAGGTTAACCGTTGTTGTTGATTTTCCTACTCCACCTTTTTGGTTGATGATTGCAATTGTGTGCTTAGGTTTCGTGCTCTTAGAGCACTTGACATCTCTGAACCCCACGTTTCCTCCCGTTTTGCTTGTTTTTAGTACAGTTTCGGACTGTTAGGGCTTTGTTTTCACGTGAAACCATTTTGTTGTTATCCATTATGTTTCACGTGAAACGTAGATGCAAGCTGAATCAGCCTATTTTTAGAAAACTCGAGTCAATGTAGATGTTTCACGTGAAACATGGGGTTCACAACTACTAAATAAGAAGAATATACCTGCATATGACGTTCATCTATATGAAAAACCACCCCTACATAGTAGAAGTGGTGACAAAAGCTGAAATATCAAATGAGAAGATATAGACTAATTTTGAGTCAAAATAACAACAAGTACTTCAATCAAACAAGAGGTTGCTTCTTAGCAAGTCCAACAGCACGCGGTAGTTTCACTTTCGAAGGTAAAACTCGTTGAAAAATAAAAACTTCTCTATGTCCTAAACCACACGGTAGTTCGAAGGAATCATTACCGAGCAATTCAAGACCACAAATTTGCGCGGTCTTATGTGCAAATGAGAGCTCTTCTTGAGAAGGATTAGCTTTAGCTACAACCAGATAGCCATCTTCTTCAAGAAAAGGAGCTCCATACTCAATAATCAAGTTCATCTGTCCAACAGCACGTGCAACAACAAGGTCAAACTTCCCAGACATTTGAAGAGCATAGGATTCACATCGATCATGGACGCCAGACACACCATCAATACCCAACTCTTCAATGAAAGCGTTGACAGCGTTGATCTTTTTACCAACTGAATCAAGCAGAACACCCTCAGAGCCTGTGTATAAAGCAAGAGGAATACCGGGGAAACCACCACCAGTACCAATATCAAGAAAGAACTCAGGCTCAATCGGAAGGTCGCGAGAAAGTGCAAGCGAATCAACGATATGAAGAACCAGAGCATCATGAATGTCTTGAATACGCGTGAGATTCATATACTCATTAACTTGGTTTACATAGAGGAGATGCTTTACACAAAGAACTGCAGTCTCAAGATCAACATCAAGATCAAGCTCTTTAGACAGATCAATTACCTCTTGTGCTAAAGATTGAATTTCCTCTAACGAAGAGTCTAAAGAATGAAGTTCGATAGAACGAGTCTCAGACATAAAACTCACTCCAAAGTAGGTAGAAATGACTGAACTTAGTGTAACAAGAAATTGAGACAAAAAAGGGGCGCACACGGCGCCCCTCTCAATCAGAATGGAATCAAAATACTAACAAACGGTGATAACAACACGCCGCTCGGGATCAGTACCCTCGGAATGCGTATCAACACGATCATCTTCACGTAGAGCAATATGAACGAGACGACGCTCATAGGCAGTCATAGGAGGAAGATTAACAGTGCGATTCTGAGATACCGCACGAGAGGCAGCAGACTTAGCCATACTAATGACCTTGTCATGGCGACGGCTCTTATAACCCTCGACATCAACTGCAACCGGATAACGGAACCCAAGCTTGCGACTCACCAACAGAGAGACCAAGGTTTGCAGGGACTCAAGCGTACGACCATGACGACCGATAAGCACAGCAAGATCGGGAGCGGTGATATCAAGAATAAGCTCACCCTCATCTCCCTCATACTCATCGATGGGGGAGTTGTCTGCATCAAAATGAACAAGGATGTCACGAACGATAGAGATGGCGACATCGGCGATGGTGTCGAGATCCTCGTCGGTGAGGTCCTCGCCAGCCTTGTAACGCTTGGCAATCTCGGGGTATTCACCAACGATTTGCTCTTCTACAACTGCCTCTTCGGCAATCTCTTCAACAAGCTCTTCAGCCATGGAAATCTCCATAAGTTAGGTACCTAATAAAGCAAAGTCCTCTACGTTCTAATGCTTCTTATGAGGACGTTGCTTGCGCTCGCGACGAACGACATCGACCTCGAGAGGAGCGTTCGCAAGACGTGCCTCTTCCTCGGCCTTTGCCTTTTCAATCACCTTGTTGGTCACAAAGAGCTGCTGGGTAACCTGCCAAGCAGAAGAGACGTCGTAATACAGAAGAACGCCGGCGGGAAGGCCCCAGCCCATGAAAAGCATCATGACCGTCATGACGATCATCATCATCTTGGTGCTCTCGGCCTGGGCACCCGTCTGGTTGCGGGTCATGTACATCTGCGGGATGAAGGTCAAAAGACCAAACAGAATCAAAGCAAGCATGTACGGCAGCGCAGAACCGATGCCAAAAGACATAGCCTGAGAAGGCGACATAACGAGGTTGGGAAGAACGTTATAGAAGGAGAAGCCGGTCTCAGCAGCCTCGGGGAAGTACTTGCCAAGATCGCGGAGCAGGTTGAACAGAGCGATCAGAATCGGCATCTGAATAAGCAGAGGCAAGCAGCCAGCAAGCGGGTTGAATTTGTTCTCAGCATAGAACTTCTGCATCTCGCGAGACAGACGCTCCGGATCGTCGGCATAACGCTCCTGCATTTCCATCATCTTGGGCTGCAGCACCTGCATACGCGCGGTCGATTTAGTCGACTTAAGCATGAGCGGCGTAAGCAACAGACGGATAATCACCACCAAGATGATGATTGACAGGCCCCAGTCGCCCGCGAAGCCCTGAATCAGCTTGAGCGTCTGGAAGAGAATCTCAACAATCCAATCCCACATAGGTTAATCCTCCGGTAGAAACCAATACTTATGGAACGGGGTCGTAGCCACCGGCATGGAACGGATGACAACGCAAAATGCGCCGCGCTCCAAGCCAACAACCTTTAACCACGCCATATTTTTCAATAGCCTCAACAGCATACTGTGAACAGGTGGGGATGTATATACACGAGTCTGGTAAAAGGGGGGAAATCTGCCGCTGATACCAATGAATCGCGGCAAGAGCCAACCTCTTACCCATGATTTTCACCCGATGTTCCAACGTTGCGATGAGAAGGAACGGTAACCCGACCTTTGACACCAGCTCGTCGGAGCAACCCGAAAAGCGCTTCGTTCATTTCTGAGGGAGATGCGGTACGTGTGCGAGGTGTGGCAAACAAGATGATCTCCTTGCCATCGACCGGTAAGTCACACGCACGCGCTGCCTCGCGCAAAACACGCTTGGAACGGTTGCGAACAACAGCATTACCCAGCCTCTTTGCAGCAGCGAAGGCGACCCTTGCCGGATCGCCTTCGCTCATACAATCACATATAACCATGCGAATCAGAGGATGATTGAACCGCTTCCCCTGAGTGAACACCCGCTCAAAGTCCTGATGGGACTTGATGGTAAGCATGTTGCTTAGCGGTCGCTCACCGTAAGACGCTTACGGCCCTTGGCGCGGCGACGGGCGAGTACGGCACGGCCGCCCTTGGTGGCCATGCGAGCGCGGAAACCGTGGGTCTTGGCACGCTTGCGCTTGTTCGGCTGGTAAGTACGCTTCATGGTAAACATCCTCCTGGTGCGTTTCGACTACTCGAAATAATTAGACGCGTGAGCCTAGAAATTGTAGGGAATATGGTGCGAATATGTCAATCTCGCACGGTAAAAAATGCAGATATTTCCTTGATGTTTGAGAAAACTCCTCACATGAAAATCAAACGCCTCAATTCACGAAAAAACATTTCATATTCTTTCATAGACTTTTCCACAGGTTATTATTTGATTGTTAATAACTTTTCGTAAGTTTTCGCCACTTTTCAACAATTTTGGAAAAGTTGTTGAAAGCTATGAAAGGGTCGGAAATGAGCTGGTATCCTAAACGCACGGCAATCGTAGAAAGAACGCACCATGTCAGAAGACTTCTATCCATTTGTGGATTCGGGTGATCCAGCACCCTCAAACACACATCTCACTGGGATGCCTGAGACATCTCAGACGAATCCTGATGTCAAAACGAAAAGCCCTGATGGTGGACAAGATAACTCCGGAATGGATAGCGTTATACGTGCGGCACGCATCTCCGTATATGACGACATGTTGTCAACGCCACGCGTAATTGTGATTGAGCAAAGCGACGTGCGCACCTATTTGGAGGAAATCACCAATACGGTCTATCGAACCATGAAAGAGCAGGGTGGACACCTGAGCCTCATGATTGTCCGCGAGCTGGTGGAAAACTTCATCCATGCTCATTTCAACGAGCCGATCATTTCGATTTTAGACAATGGAGATACGATTCGCTTTTCCGATCAGGGACCTGGAATCGACGATAAGGAGCTCGCTTTTGAGTTCGGCATCACGAGTGCGAACCGAGAGCAGAAACGCTACATCCGCGGTACCGGTTCGGGATTGCCCATGATCCAGCAGTATGTGGAAAATGCCGGTGGAGCGATTGCCATTGAGGACAACCTGGGGGCAGGAACGGTTGTCACGGTCAGCGTGAATCCCGAGCGCGTGCTTGAAATTGAACAGAGTGTTTCACGTGGAGCGGCGGTGCGGAGCGGTCACCAGCAGATCCAACCGTCGGCGGCGGGTAACGCAACGCCTCAGATGGGGGCTGCGGGATACCCATCACAGACACCCCAGGCAAATACCATGGGATATCAGATGCAACAGCCTAACTCGGCGGTGTACCCAGTACAGCAGGCAAGTGCTGCCCCGTACCCTGTGCAACAGGCGGGAACCACGCCTTACCCCGTACCGCAATCCAACCCTGTCGGAATGATGCCCAATCAATACTCCACTCCTCAGCAAGGTTTTTATCCACAATTTGACAATCAATTTTCCACAAATCAACAATACTATACTCAACCTGCGGGAATGTATACACAGACGCCGATTCAGCAAGCGGCGGCACCCGTGTTCCAAAGCCCGTATATTTCCGAGCGCGGCATGCTTGCGCTGCGGTTTCTTATGGAAAACACCCAGGGGGGACCCACGGATCTCACGCGCCTCTACGGAAGTTCCAACGGCACATGGTCGCGCGAGCTTGCTACACTTTCAAAAGCGGGGTTCGTCCATAAGCCGGGGCAGAAATACGTACTTACCGACATGGGACGTGCATGGATTCAAAATCAACGTAGCGAGTAAAGGAGCAAACCATGGATAACGAAGCACGGATGCTCCTCGAAGACGTCATATCCTTTTGCCTTAGAGACGAACGCGAGGCGCGCCTCATCAACATGCTCGAACAGTGCGAGGCTATCAAATACGACGAAAAGGCCCTCGCGATTCGCACGCCGAGTCGGTTCGCCTATTCTTACCTCATTAAGCAGCGCGATTTGATCGAACGTTACCTTGAGGAAATCACCTTCGCTCCCACCGCACTCGACGTCGCCCCTATCGAACAGGAGTCGGAAGACGTTACGAGTACGGTGGCGCCCGCCCGTGTGATTGACAGCGCCCCAAGCGCCCCGCAATATGAAGCTGCCGAGATGCAGAACAACGACGTTGCAAGTCATCAGGCACCCGCAACGGCTGTAAAAGCTTCTCTGAATACGGAGAACGGGGCGATCAGCGTCCCCACAACCGTCTCTGCCGATGATTTCAAACGTATGATGCTGGAGATGCGCAGCAACGAACCACAAGCTCAAGAGGCGCCAAAATCGGCGAATACCAGCATTTCCTCAAATGAGGAAAACTATGCATGCGTGGACATCAACGCAAAGTTCACATTCGAAAACTTCGTCTTCGGCGATGAGAACAAGCACGCATATCAAAGTGCCTTGCGTTTCGCGGCGTTTGCCGACGAACCGGGGCAGTGCACCAGCTTGTTCATCTACGGAAACTCGGGATTGGGAAAGACGCATCTGCTGTTTGCCATCAAGAACTATCTGATGGCGGAAAAGCCCCATATCCGCGTCAAATATGCTAACTCTCAGGCATATTTTGAGGATTACCTCCAGGAGCTCGGCGCACGAAAAGGACCGGGCGAACGCATCATGCAGGATTACCACGCCGCGGACATCCTGATTATCGATGATATCCAAAATATCTTGGGACGCGAGCAGACCGTGGCGAACTTCTTCCAACTTATGGACGAGTTCATACGCAGCGGAAAGAAAATCGTGATTGCATCCGATCGCGCTCCCAAAGACCTCAACTTCGACGAACGCCTCACGAGTCGCTTCAATCACGGCATGCTGTGCCTGGTCTCCGAACCTGGTTTTGAGATGAAGTACACCATTCTCAAACGTTATTACGAGAACAACCTATGTGGCACGCCTGATCTCACGGGTATGAACGTCGATGTCTCTTTGCTCTCGAAACTGCATATCAATGAGGGACGCCTCACGGACGAGCAATTGCGCCATATGGCCGAGATATCTGGAAACAACATCCGAAGCCTCGAAAGTTTTTGCGAGCGGTGCGCGACGCGCGCGGCCGAACGTGAGACGGAGGGGCGTGAGCTCACCGCCGAGGACATCGACAGTATTGCGGGACAGTATTTCAACACCGCGCGCAAGATCATCCATGTGGGGACCGTACAGCGTGTGGTTGAGGATTATTACCGTGTGAGCCACGAAGACATCATCGGGCCGAGACGCACGGCGAATATCGCCTGGGCGCGGCACGTAGCGGTCTACCTCGCCAACAACCTGTGCGAAATGACCACGCCCGCAATTGGAGAAAAATTTGGCGGACGCGATCATTCCACTGTTCTCAATTCACTCAAGGTGGTTGAAAAGAAGATGAAGGAAGACCGACAGATCTACGAAGACCTTCAGGCTCTGAAAGACAAGATCATCCTCAAGTCTTAGAAGTGTCTTGGGTCGCTGGGACAACCTGAAGGAAGGCTGTGGAAAACTCGAGCAGAACTTAAGGGTGTGTGTGGGGAATTAAATGGTTCGACTCTCAAAAGGGAAAACGAGCGGGTTGTCTACAATGGATTGTTGAAAGAAATTCGGCCTTGTGCCTGCGGAAATGAAGGTAGTCCACACCATTCACCGGATTATTACTATTATTAGATATGTATCTATATGGAAAGGATAAACAGGGATGAAGTTCACGGTAAGCCAGTCGGCACTCTCTGATGCAGTCGCAGTTGTAATGAAGGGCATAGCTCCCTCTTCGACGCTCCCCATTCTCTCCGGTGTGCTCATTCGCGCCGCGGACGGTGTCCTTGAATTCCAGACTTCTAACTACACCATCTCGATTCGTCATCGCATCGCAGCGCGTGTGGATGAACCCGGCCAGATGGTCGTTCCCTGCAAGATGCTTTCCAATATTTGTAAGACGCTGCCCGATGCGCCCGTGACGTTTGAGATGACCGAGCGTCAGGTCACCATGGAGTGCGAGCGTTCGAAGTTCTGCCTGAACACGCTTGATGCCGGTGATTTCCCTGAGTTTCCGGCATTTGCGCTGGAGCGTTCAGTCGAGCTGCCAGCAAACATCCTCACCGAGATGGTGGGGCGTGTGTGGCGCGTGACCTCCACCGATAAGAATCGTCCGGTCTTGAACGGCGTGTATATGACCGTTGAGAACAACACCATCCGCCTGGTGGCGACCGACTCCTACCGTTTGGCGGTGTGCGACACGCAGGTTGAGACCTCTTCGCTTGAGGGGAGCTTTGAGCTGAATGTCCCCGCCGACGCATTTAACGACGCGCTCGCCATCACCGGCGGGCAGGGAACCATTCTCATCGGTTCGACCGATACCCAGGTAGTTTTCGTCGCGGGCAACACGACGTACGTCGCACGGCGTATCGAGGGCGTATATCCCAACTACAAGGCGCTGCTTCCCGCGACGTGCTCTACCACGGTGCGTATCAACGTCGAAGCACTCAGCTCCGCGCTCAAGCGCGTTTCCACCGTTGCTCAGAACAACTCTGCAGTGAAGTTTGATATTTCGGCAGAGACGGGTACCATCACGCTTTCTGCTATCTCGAATGATCAGGATGCCGCAACGGCGACCGTCGAGGTCGACGTCGAAGGTGTGAGCGGCGTTATCGCATTCAATTATCACTACATCTTCGGTTGTCTCAATGTGCTTTCGCGTGAGGAGAACGTGACGCTCGAACTGCAGAGCTACTCGCAGGCCGGTGTGTTCAAGTCGTACGACAAGATCAACTACCTGTATTTGGTTATGCCGGTGCGCATTTAGACCATACGGTAATGTGCCGTGGGGTGTGATGTCGAACTTGGGTGTACAACGGCATCAAACGACGATGTGAATGATTTGGTGTCGAGTATGGGTGATGTGTCGAAAACTGTTCAGATTGATGGGGGTTCCGCGTGCGATGGTATCGTTGCCGCGGAGCTTTCCGTCTTTCACTACCGCAGCTTCGAGGCGTTTACCCTGCAACTCGATCCGGGCGTGACGGTGCTCGTTGGGCACAACGCCGTGGGCAAGACCAACCTTGTGGAGGCGTTGCAGCTGCTTACCGCCGGGGTTTCATTTAGGAGGCCCGCTCCAGTTGAACTGCTTCGCGAAGGGTGCCCGTCGGGTCGAGCGATGTTGCGTTTGATGGGCGAGGGGCGTTTGCTCGACCACGCGATTGAGGTCGAAGAAGGAAAACGTCGCTTCATCAAGAATGGCAAGAATACCAACGCTGCAGGTATTCGCGGTGTTCTTCCGAGTGTTCTGTTCTGCCCCGACCATCTCGATATGGTCAAACGTTCGGCGAGTGCGCGCAGGGCGGCGCTCGACAGTTTTGGCGTGCAGCTCAACGCACAGTACGGCAAGTTGCTCTCTGCATACGAGCGGACCGTTGAACAGCGCAATAACCTGCTGAAAGAATGCCCTTCACTTGATTTGCTCGAGGTTTGGGACGAATCGTTGGCACGAACGGGAGCCGCGTTGCTGATGCATCGCCGTGCATTGCTGGAACGTATCCGTGTGCGTTTCATCGAGGTGTATCAGGCGATCGCCCCGCATGAGGTTCCGGATGTTGCGTATCAAGCCTCGATTGGCGTGCTCCCCGATGATCGCGATGAAGTTTCGGAGCTCTTCTTGCGTGTTCTTCGCGAGCGCCGTGAAGAGGAGTTGCGGCGGGGTTTGACGCTGGTCGGGCCACATCGCGACGAAGTCGTATTCACGATTGATGGAAGGTCGGCACGCGATTTTGGCAGCCAAGGGCAGCAACGCTCCATCGTTTTGGCTTGGAAGATCGCGGAAGTGCAGGTCACACGCGATATTTTGGGACGGTATCCGCTTTTGCTCCTCGATGATGTGATGAGCGAGCTCGATGCCGATCGTCGTAACGCCATCATGGGTTTCATCGCCGATGAGATCCAGACGATTATCACCACGACGAATTTGGGTTATTTTTCTCAGGATGTTTTAGATCGGGCAAAGGTGGTGCGCATTGGAGCGGAAGAGCGATAAATCGGAGCGTGCCCGCGCCACCGTTGGGCTTGGCGAGTTTTTATCCGCGGAGCGTAGCCGCATTTTCGACGGGGCGAGTGAAGATCGTCGTGAGCAGTATCGCCAAGCGGAACGTCGTGGCGAGGTTTTCCGCGCATGGAACACCGTGTGCGCAAATACACGCGAGGGTAAGCATGTTACCGGATTGCATTTTGTTCCCGAACGCAACGAGTTGATCGTCTATACCGACGGGGCGTCTTGGACGCAGGAACTCACCATGTTGCGTGAGATTATCCGCGCCCGCATGGAGCGGGTCGGGGCTTCTGTGGATAACATCGTGGTCAAAACAACGCGCCCTGGATTTCATAAATAAAATCCGTGTTAGGTAAACGGTGGAATTGGTTCGGTCTCCGGGGTTATATCGGGTGACGGGCGCAAAACGAACGGGTTTTACTTGCACCCCACCTTTGTTTTGAGCTTTGGGTGGACGAGTTTTCCACCGCGTGGCTTTTCCACCGAAGGACTTTATTAAACGGTTTTCACCCGTTTTACGGAAATAAATCCATCTTTTTGTCTAGTTACTCCAACATGGTTCCAAAAGGCTAAAAAAGCACTGCTGAGACGCTTGTAGAGGTATTTGGAATGTATTGAGAGACTCTGTTTTCCCTTCGTTTATAAGCTAAAATATGGCAGTTCGCCATTAATTGCACAACAAGGGAGATTTGGGTGGCAAAGAAGAACGAATACGGCGGAAACGAAATCAAGATTCTCGAGGGTCTTGAAGCAGTTCGCAAGCGTCCCGGCATGTACATCGGCTCCACGTCCGCGAGTGGTTTGCACCACCTCGTGTGGGAGATCGTCGACAACTCCGTCGACGAGGCCATGGCGGGTTTTTGTACCAAGATCGAAGTTACGGTTCACGCCGACAATTCCATCACCGTTGTAGACAACGGCCGCGGCATCCCGGTCGATAAACACCCCGTCAAGAAGATTCCGACGCTCGAGGTCGTCATGACGATCCTTCACGCGGGCGGTAAGTTCGACAACAGCGCATATAAGGTGTCCGGCGGTCTTCACGGTGTGGGTGTTTCGGTGGTAAACGCCCTGTCCAAGAGGATGAACGTGCAGGTGCGTCGTGATGGCAAGGTCTATGAGATGGAGTTCAGCCGTGGCAAGACCACGCAGAAGATGAAGCAGATCGGTACTGCGAAATCGACTGGCACCACCACGCACTTCTGGCCTGACGAGGAGATTTTTGAGACCACCGTTTACGACTACGACACCCTGCGCGATCGTTTGCAGGAAACGGCGTTCCTCAACAAGAACCTCAAGATCGTCCTGCGTGACGAGCGCGAGCTTTCGCCCCGTGTGGATGAGTTCTGCTACGCCGGAGGCATCATCGATTTTGTGAAGTTCCTCAACGAGGGCAAGACCGTGGCCGACGGCCTCAAGCGTCCCATTTACCTGTCCGGTTCATCTGAGCCCGATGCACCTGTTGAGAAGACCGGCGAGGTTGAGATTGCCATGCAGTGGAACACCTCGTATTCCGAGACGGTCATGAGCTTTGCCAACGACATCAACACGCCCGAGGGCGGCATGCATATGGAAGGCTTCCGTACGGCCCTCACCAGCGTGATCAATGATTACGCGCGTAAGAACAACATCCTCAAGGAGAAGGACGGCAACCTCTCTGGCGATGATGTGCGCGAAGGCTTGACCGCCGTCGTGTCCGTCAAGCTTGCCGACCCCCAGTTCGAGGGTCAGACCAAGGCCAAACTCGGTTCTTCTTTTATGCGTACCCTGGTGCGCAAAGTTGTTGCCGAGCAGCTTTCCGATTACTTCGAGGAGCACCCCAAGCAGGCGCGCGAGATTATCAAGAAGGCGCAGCAGGCCAACAAGGCGCGTAATGCCGCCCGCAAGGCCCGCGAGGCCACGCGCCGCAAATCGTTGCTCGAGACCGCCAGTCTTCCCGGTAAGCTCGCGGATTGCTCCGTGCGCGACGCCGAGATGACTGAGCTCTTCATCGTAGAGGGCGACTCCGCAGGTGGTTCGGCTAAGGATGGCCGCCGCCGCGACATTCAGGCGATTTTGCCCTTGCGCGGTAAGATTCTCAACGTGGAGCGTGTGGGCGATCACCGCGCGTTCTCAAGCGACACCATCCAGTCGCTCATCACGGCGATCGGCTGCGGCGTGACCAATGGCACGGGCGATGGTGGAGACTTCGACATCACCAAGGCGCGCTACCACAAGATCATCATCATGACCGATGCCGATGTTGACGGCGCGCATATCCGCATCCTGCTGCTCACCTTCTTCTACAAGTACATGCGCCCGCTTATCGACGCCGGGTATGTGTACATCGCCTGCCCTCCGATTTTCGGCATCAAGGTCGGCAAGAAGATTCACTACGTGTATCCCAACGGCCGCCAGTCCGAAGATGAAATCTTGCGCGATTCCATCAGGTCGCTGGGCCTCGATCCCGATGAAGTCGACGAGCCGAATACCGATGCGGCGGACGACGACAAGCCCAAGAAAAAGAAGAAGTACATCGTGCAGCGCTACAAGGGTCTGGGTGAGATGGACCCGGCACAGCTCGCGTCCACCACGATGGACCCCAAGACCCGTATTTTGCAGCGCGTGAACATCGATGACGCTGTGATGGCCGACCGTGCCGTGCGCGAGCTCATGGGTTCCGAGGTGGGGTATCGCCGTGAGTACATCGAGAAGCACGCCCACGATGCTCGATTCCTCGATGCGTAAGGAGTAACTGTGGCAGACGATATGAACAACACTACGGGTGCGGGATCCGAGGGTATGCCCGACGATCTTAAGCGCCTGCTCGCCCGCGCAAGTGAGGATGAGGACACGCAGGACGTCTACGATCCCGACGCGGATGTAGACGAGGAGGAAGAGGACGACGGCGAGCTCGAGGAGAGCTTTGGCAGCAATGATCGCGGTGACGACGCGGGTCTTGATGTCAACGGAGGTCGTCTTCAGGAGTCCGAGTTCGGCCATGAGATGAAGCAGTCCTTCATTGAGTACTCCATGTCCGTTATTACCGCCCGCGCGCTGCCCGATGTGCGCGACGGTCTCAAGCCCGTACATCGCCGCATTTTGTACGCCATGAACATGAGTGGCGTGACCCCTAACAAGGCGCACAAGAAGTCCGCTTGGACGGTCGGCGAAGTTATCGGCAAGTATCACCCGCACGGCGATAGAGCGGTGTATGACACCATGGTTCGTATGGCCCAGTGGTTCTCCATGCGCACCCCGCTGGTCGATGGCCATGGCAACTTCGGTAACATCGACGGCGACGGCGCCGCTGCCATGCGTTATACCGAGTCGCGCCTGGCACGTCCCGCTATGGAACTGCTGCGCGACCTCAACAAAGACACGGTCGACTTCCAGCCCAACTACGACGGCACGCTTTCCGAGCCGGTCGTTTTGCCTGCGCACTTCCCACACCTGCTGGTGAATGGCTGCCAGGGCATCGCTGTCGGTATGGCTACCAACATCGCCCCGCACAATCTGGGTGAGGCTGTTGAGGCTACGTGCTACCTCATCGACAACCCCGACGCCACCGTCGATGAGCTCATGAAGATCATGCCTGGTCCCGATTTCCCGACGGGCGCGGTCATCATGGGTACCGATGGCATCCGCGAGTCCTACGAAACGGGCCGCGGCTCCATCACCGTGCGCGCGAAGGCGCACGTGGAATCCACCAAGACGGGTAAGAACCGCCTGGTTTTCACTGAGATTCCCTACATGGTGAACAAGGGTACCTTGCAGGAGAAGATCGCCACGCTCGTTAACGAGAAGCGCATCGAGGGTATCTCCGACATGCGCGACGAGTCCACACAAAAGGGACTCCGCTTAGTCATCGAGCTCAAAAAAGGTGTTATCCCGCAAGTTGTGCTCAACAACCTGTATAAATACACCTCGCTGCAAACCACGTTCGGTGCCAACAACCTTGCGTTGGTGAATGGCGTTCCCAAATGCTTGTCGCTTCGCGAAATGCTGCAGTACTACATCGACCACCAGGTTGATGTAGTGACCCGTCGCACCCGCTTTGATCTCAAGAAGGCCCAGGCCCGCGCGCATATCCTTGAGGGTTACCTCATGGCGCTCGACCATATCGACGAGGTCATTTCCATCATCCGTTCCTCGCAGACCGACACCGAGGCAAGCGCCCGCTTAATCGATCGCTTTGGGTTCTCGCCCGAGCAGACCGCGGCGATCCTCGAGATGCGCCTGCGTCGTCTAACCGGTCTTGAGCGCGACAAGATCGAAGCCGAGCTCAATGACCTTCGCACGGCCATTGCCTACTATGAGGACCTTCTCGCACACGAGGATAAGATTCTCGGCGTGATTAAGGACGAGATGCGCGACGTTGCGCGTAGGTTTGCCGACAAGCGCCGTACCGAGATCACGCATGCCGAGAAGGTCCTCGACGTTGAGGATCTCATTGCCGACGAGGATATGGTTGTCACCATCACCCACACCGGTTACGTGAAGCGTATCCCAGTTGCTGCATATCGTGCGCAGAAGCGCGGCGGCAAAGGTGTGACCGGCGCGAACCTCAAAGAGGATGACGTCATTGACGAGATGTTCATTGCGAGCACGCACGAGTTCGTCTTGTTCTTCTCCAACCGCGGCAAGGTGTATCGCCTTAAGGTTCATGAGCTCCCCGTGGGTACGCGCCAGGCGCGCGGAACCGCAATCGTCAATCTCTTGCCGTTCGAGGAAGGCGAGAAGATCGCGTCCGTGATTTCCTGCCGCGAGTTCCCCGAGGACGAATATCTCATGTTCGCCACCGCAAGCGGCATGGTGAAAAAGACCGTGATGAGTGCATACGACCGCAGCCGTCGCGATGGCATTATCGCCATCAACCTGCGTAACGGTGACCATCTACTCGATGTTCGTCGCGTACGCGAGGGCGACAAGATCATTATGGCCACAACCGCCGGTAAGGCCATCATGTTCTCTGAGGACCAGGTGCGCGCGACGGGACGCGATACGAGCGGTGTCCGCGGTATCACCATGAAGGGCGATGCCAAGGTTCTGGGCATGGAGATCACCAACGGTAAGGGTGAGCTCTTTGTCATCACCGAGCGCGGTTATGGCAAGCGCACGCCGATTGCGGATTACCCCGAGCACAACCGTGGTGGACAGGGTGTTTACACCATTCAGATGACCGAGCGCAAGGGTGCACTTGCGGCCATGAAGGTCGTTGGCCCGCAACATGAGCTGTTCATCATCACCGAGGGCGCAACGGTTATCCGCGTGAAGACCGTCGAGATTTCCCAGACCGGCCGCGCCACTCAGGGCGTGAAGATGATGTCCGTTGCCGACGGCGACCGTGTGACCGCGGTGGCCCGTATGACGAGTGCCAAGAAGAAAGCCAAGGCTCCGGCTGTTGCCGAAGGTCAGGAGGCGCTTGATTTGACGGCGGCGGGTGAAGTAACGCCCGATCCCGAGGACCGTGTGGACATCGGTAACGGTGACGAAGTGCTTGAGGACCTGCTGGAGGAGTAAACACGTCCTAACAGGAGCTTCGGAGTACTTGCCTACCATGAAGCGTGGTTGATTTGGACGCTGATTCACGCGTTTTGGGTTGAAAAAAATGGGCTCGCTTTGATGCGGGCCCATTTTTCGTCTTGTAAGTCACGCGAGGTGCAAAATGGCGGATATGTCGCAATGTTAAAAATCATCCGGCGAGAGCGTGTGGACGAACTCGTCGAACTTCTCAAACTCTTCGGCGTCCGCTTGCTCGGTAGTTGGGATAGAAACAGAGCCCGCGCGGTTCATCACATCATCTTCCACGTAGATGGGTGCATTTGAGCGGGTTGCAATCGCCAGCGCGTCACTGGGCCGTGCATCAACTTTGATTTCCTCTGCGTTTTCATCTGTTGCTGCAAGAACAACATCGGCGAAGAAGACGGGAGCCTCCCAGCGGTTGATCTCAACGCGCTCGACCTTTGAACCAAGTTTTTTAACGGTGTTGATAAACAGATCGTGTGCGATGGGCCTGCGCGTTTGCTTTGCTGCGTCGACACCGTGACCAATCGATGCCGCCTCATACGCTCCGGTTTGAATGGAGAGCGCGCGCAAGGCAGATTCCGAAGAGGTGCCAGACTTGCGCTCGCGCAAGACCACAACGGAAGGCACGGGACCCGATGCCATGATGATGGTTTCGATGTCAACCCGAATCATACGAGCTCCTTTTGCGAACAGAATGAGCGCTGTCGCGCAGCGTGAGGGCGATTGCCGATATTTGTTGTTAGGTATGGTACCCAATTATTCGGAAACTGGGAAAACGTTCACACTTACGAATGTGGTTTGAATAATCCTCCTTGATGGTCGCCGGATTTGCATGGTTCGTTGGGCGTAGGTGCTGCGTTCTGCGCTGTGGCTATTGTGGGTGCCGTTGCCTTTATGGCGGTCAAATTCCCCAATCACGCGTAGTGCTGTTAGAATCGGGACTGCTTGGCGCTGACAACAAGGGGGTCCTATGTCAATTAAAGCAGTGCTCTTCGATATGGACGGCACGCTGGTCGATTCCGAGAAGGTTTACTTCGCCGCATGGGGAACGGCCTCAAGCGCTCTTGGCATCGATTTGCCTAAAGAGCAGATTTTCAAATTCATGGGTCGTACGAAGCAGGAAAACCATACGTTGATCACCGAGCTCCTCGATGGCGATGCCGCCCGCACCGATGAACTTCTCACCTTTCATGAGCAGGAGTTTCTTCGTCTTGCCGACATTGAGCTCGAACTGAAGCCCGGTGCTCGCGAGGCACTTGCCGCGCTGCATGACATGGGGTTGCCCCTGGCCCTTGCCACTTCCACGCACCGCTATTTGACGGAACCGCGCATGGCGCTCTTCGACCTTAAGAAGGAATTCGAGACGGTCATCTGCGGAGATGAAATCGAGCATGGTAAGCCCGCTCCCGACATCTTCCTTGATGCCGCGGCCAACTTGAATGTCGATCCCACCGAATGCGTTGTGGTTGAAGATTCGTTCAACGGCGTCCGCGCGGCTCATGCCGCCGGTTCGTATGTCGTTATGATTCCGGACCTGCATCAGCCCACTCCCGAAATCGAAGAGCTCTGCGACGCGGTACTTCCCAGCCTGTTCGAGCTGCCCGCCTTTATCGAGGACGTGAACAGCCGCTCTTAGAGGTATCCGCTGATGTCGATATCGGGGTCGGCGAAGTCTGTGACGCCGCTTACCCCCGTGCTCGCTCGCGCGAGAAGGAAGGGGCGCACGAACTCGCGGTGGTTCTCAGTGGGCCATGCGTTGCCCACGCGCCGTTTTTCCTCCACCTGTTTGATGAGATAGCGCACGCCCTTCCGGCCGATTTCATATCCCGGAGGGGCGATGGTGGTGAGGGGAACGCTGCCGCTCCACGCCAGCGGGTTGCCGTCGCACCCCGCCACGCGAACGTCGTTGGGGACATTGCGTCCCGTTGCCTGCAGTCCCGCAATCACGCCCGTGGCAAGCACATCGGAGAGCGCGATGATGAAGTCGGGCTGCTTGGACGACTCGCGTTTACCAAGGCCAAACCCAATGGCGTAGCCGTCATGGGCGGAATCCCACGCACCTTCGTCGATGATCTCAAGAACGATGTCGGGGTTGAGTTCCATCGTCTGCTTGATACCGGCAAGGCGTTTTCCCAGTTTATCGAGGTCGTCTTTTCCAAGTACAACCACATGACGCGCACCGCAATCAATCGCGTGCTCCGCCATGAGGCGCCCTTGGGCCTCCGCGTCGGCACCCACGAAATACCCCGGCTCCTCGCTGTCGCAATCGAGCCAAACGGTGGGGAGCGAACGCATGGCGCTCGAGGGTTTCCATCCATAGGTATGGATGGGCTGCACCAACACACCGGCCATTTGCGTTCCGGCGAAGTAACTTACGTATTTTTGTCCCAAGTCGTTATCGCTATCGGCGTTGGCAATCAGTAAACCGTAGCCATGCTTGCGCGCCTCGGCATTGGCACCGTTGGCGATTTGCAGAGAGATACCATGGCTCAAACTGGGAAGTACCAAGCCAAACGAGGTGTTATGCCCACCGGCGAGCATGCGCGCGCTTTGGTTGGGAGCGTATCCGAGCTTGTCGATGGTCTCTTGGACCAGCGCGAGTGTTTCAGGGCGTACCTTGTCGGGATGGTTGAGCGCGTTTGACACCGTGCCCAAGGCCACGCCTGCTTCACGTGCAACATCCGAGATGGTGATTCGCGCTTTTGACATTCTCGCCCTCCATTTGCCGATTGACCTCAATTGTAACGTTTCACATACGAGGCATTCCATGATTGCATGTCAGTTTGTCAAAACAAACGACTCGTATCACGCGTTTTCCCGTTACAATACGCTCTCGTATCGACAGCATTTCAACGCCGCATGAGACTTGGGTTTCATGCACAAGGGAGGGGAGCTCGTGGAGCTTATCAAGGATTTTGGGAAGATGTGGCGCGGAGTTGCACTGAGTTTGGCCATTGCCGTTCCCGCTTGGCTTCTGGGCAAGCAGTTCGAAGTTATCGGTGGCCCTGTGTTCGCGATTCTCATCGGCATGGTGCTCGCCATCGTCCTGCGCGGCAACGCTGGGTTGAACGAGGCCGCTGCGCCCGGTGTGAAGTACACCTCGAAGAAGATTCTGCAGTACGCGGTTATCCTGCTCGGCTTCGGCCTCAACCTGGGGCAGATCGCCAAGGTGGGAGCCACCTCACTTCCCATCATCGTGGCCACCATCTCGATCTCTCTCATCATTTCCTTTGTTTTATGTCGCGTCATGAAAGTTCCCTCTAAGATTTCCACGCTGGTCGGTGTGGGCTCCTCCATTTGTGGAGGCTCCGCCATTGCCGCGACGGCTCCGGTCATCGATGCCGACGACGAGGAGATTGCGCAGGCCATCAGTGTCATCTTCCTGTTCAACATCATCGCCGCTCTGATTTTCCCCACGCTGGGCACCATCCTCGGTATGACCAACGAGGGCTTCGGTCTGTTTGCAGGCACCGCAGTGAACGACACCTCCTCGGTTACCGCCGCCGCTGCCGCGTGGGATGGTATGCATCCGGGCGCCAACACGCTTGATCAAGCGACCATCGTCAAGCTCACGCGCACGCTCGCCATCATTCCCATCACGCTTTTACTGGCGTTTTGGCAGATGCGTAAGGCCAAGCTCGCCGCTGCGAACGGCGAGGGTGAAGGTGCTTCTGCGGGTTCCTTCGACATCAAGAAGGTGTTTCCGACGTTCATTCTGTTCTTCGTGCTTGCCAGTGTGATTACCACGGTCTTCTCGCTGTCTCCTGCGATTACCGCGCCCATCAAAGAGCTGTCCAAGTTCTTCATTGTGATGGCCATGGCGGCGATTGGTTTTAACACCGACCTCGTCAAACTCATCCGCACTGGTGGTAAGCCCATCTTCATGGGTCTTTGTTGCTGGATCGGCATTGCGGCTGTGTCCCTCGGCATGCAGCATATGTTGGGTATTTGGTAGCGGATTGAGATTCCCCATCTGAAGTCGAGTTTGAACACGTGACCGGGGATCCATTCCCAGAATTTTTCTCTCCGCGGTTCGTAATTGGCAAAAAATGCCAGATTATGCATTCATGGAGTGGCCCGAAAGGTAGCTTTCGGGCCAGCACTTCAACTCGATGCGAAACCTGTTCGGAAAACCGCAGGTAGTCGAACCGCGTGTTTTATTGCTATCCACCTGAAGGCAGAAACCTTGTCTTCCTCCGCCCTCCACGACCTCATAATCTGGCATTTTTTGCCAATTTTCTGTCCTCAGAAAGAAAAATCTTCTCCACTACCCCTATGACTCTGTGGTGGTCGCACGTTGTCTATGGTTTTCTGCGCTTTGAAGACGAGAAAAGGCAGAAAAGCATGGGTAGCGTGCACTTCGTCGTTTTGGGACTGCAATATGCAGATGGACATTCCATGTATGCATTGTGGCCATGTGCCGCTGCTCGAACTATATCGCCGCCTACCTAATTTTCCTGTCAAAAGGTGTATAAGGCGGGAAAGATGGGGTTATCGGTTATGCAAGCGCCTGCACAAACGATAGGCGCCTAAGAGATAGGAGACGACGATGGGTTTGAAGGCGGAACAGGAAATCTCCCTGGATTTCGAAGAGCTTTTGGGCTACCTTCGCTCTAAGACGCGCGTGTTCATGGACGTTGACGGCCATGAGTACTACATCACCCACACTGATGGGTATTGGCGCGTGCAGGATTGCGAGAAGTTGAACGACAAGGGTCGTTTCTCCGATTGCTCTGAACTGGTTACCACGCTTTCCGAGCTCGTTGAACTGCCGTGGCTCGACGGCAAGAGCGTCCACGACCTCACTGCCGGTGCCGTGTTCTTCGAGTCCGTCCAGGATGGATGGGAGCTTCCTGCAACCGCTGTTTAGGTGCCCTTTGGGATTAATCGCAGCACAGCGCACCCCGGGAGCCTTGAGCACTTGCGGATATGCTGTGAAGGTAACGGCGGTTCCGCAGCTGCTCGCCCGTGAGCGGGCGTAAAACGTGACTTACCTATAGAACCAGTCTACAATTTTTGTGGACTGGTTCCTTTTTCAAGCGAAACCTTGGCACAAGTAAAGATTGAGAGCGAAGAGGCGCGGGCATTGCTCTAGGCCGCCCGCAAGAGGACGAGCGTATGAAGTTGCTACTCGAGACCATCAAACCGTATAAAACATTGGCGATTATCACCTTTTTAGCCCTTGTTTTGGATATCGCGGGAACGCTGTATGTTCCCACCATGCTCGCCGGCATGATCAATTTGGCCGTGGAGAGCAACAGCACCGATTTTATTGTCGAGCAGGGCGTTCGCATGTTGCTCGCGTGCTGTTGCGCGAGCGGCGGTGCGCTGTTGGGCAACTACCTTTGCGCGCGCCTGGCGTCTTATGTCGGTCGCGATATCCGCCAGCGTGTGTACGATGCCTCCCTCGCGTTTTCGGGCGGCGACTTTGAGGAGTTCGGAACGGGCTCTATGATTACGCGCACGCTCAACGACGTGAATATCATTCAGCAAACGGTGATGCTGGCTTTGCAGACCTTCGTTCCGGTGCCGCTCATCTGCATTATGGGAACCGTGCTCACCTTTGCCATCGACTATCAGATGGGCGTGACGATGCTTATCGCGGTAGCGGTGGTCATGGTGCTCGCCGTGGTGGCCGTGAAAAGCGCTGCGCCGATTTTCGAGAAGATGCAAACGTTTATCGACCGCATGAACGTGGTGTTGCGCGAGAGCATCATCGGCGTGCGCGTGATTCGCGCCTTCGGCAAGGAGCGCCACGAGGAGGGCCGTTCAGAGCGGGTGTTCACCGATTACGCCAACGCGGCGATCAAGGTGAATTGGATTTTTGCAGGCGTTGACTGCTTCACGTTCTGCCTGATGAACATCGCGGAAGTGGTGTTCACATGGCTCGGCGGCAACCGCGTGGGCGCGGGCGCCATGGAGATCGGCAGCATCTCCGCCGTGGTCGAGTACGCCATGCTCATCATGTTCTACATCATGATGGCCCAGTTCGTGGCCCTTATGATTCCGCGCGCCCTGGTGTGTCTCAAGCGCTGCGGCGATGTCATCTATAAGCGCCCGCGCATCCAGGACGGCGATCGTGCGATAGTCCAAGCGGACGGCACTCAGGCTGAGGACGCCGATGTAGTTGCCGCCTTCAACCACGTGTCGTTCCGCTTCGACGATGCGGACGAGGCGACGCTGCTCGACATCGACTTCCGCTGCCGTCGCGGTAAAACCACGGCGATCATCGGCTCTACCGGCTCAGGCAAATCGACCATCGCCAAGATGTTGCTGCGTCTCCATGACGTGAGCGAGGGCTCGGTGACGTTCGGCGGCGTCGACGTGCGCAACATGACCCAGCATGAGCTGCGTGACCACATTTCGTACGTGCCGCAAAAGGCGTGGCTGTTCAGCGGAACCGTGGCAAGCAACCTGCGCTACGGCAACGGGGATGCCACTGATACCGAGATGCGCCATGCCCTCGAAGTCGCCCAGTCGGACTTCGTATGGGGTCTGCCCGACCGTCTTGAGGCGCCGGTGGCGCAGGGCGGCACCAATTTCTCTGGTGGCCAGCGGCAGCGTTTGGCCATCGCCCGCGCGCTTATGAAGAAGGCCGACCTGTACATCTTCGATGACAGCTTCTCGGCCCTGGACTTCAAAACCGATGCCGCCTTGCGTCGCGCGCTCAAACCGGAGACCAAGAACGCCGCCGTGCTCATCATCGCCCAACGTATCAGCACCATCTTGCATGCCGATCAAATCGTCGTGCTCAGAGACGGTCATATCGAGGGCAAGGGTACGCATGAGGAGCTCATGGAGAGCTGCGAGGTGTATTGGGAAATCGCCAAGAGCCAGATGAAGGGCGGTGAGTAACATGGCAGAAGAGTTGCAGAAGGAACTGGACGAGCGCGCGCCGTCCATGGGCGATCCGAGCGCTCCTGAGCGCGAGGATGAGGAGCTCGAGGTTCCCAAGGATACCTGGGGGACGATCCGGCGCTTGTGGGACGTTGCGCGCGGTGAGCGCTGGCGTTTTGCCGTGGTCATTGTGGCCGTGCTGCTCTATGCTATCGCCCATGTCGCGGCTCCCGCGTACAGCGCGCACGTTATCGACGTGCTATGGGACAACATCCAGGTTGCGTTTGCGGTGGGCGAGCCGTTCACCGTCGGTTGGGACACCGGTGGCCGCGAAGTCGCCATCTACTTCGGCATCTGGATGATCGCCTGCGCATTCTACTCGGTGCAGTGCTTTGTCATGGCGGGCTTCGCGGAGAAGCTGAACCTGTCGCTGCGCAAGAATATCGCCGAGAAACTCAACCGCCTGCCGCTTAAATACTTCGACACGCATAAGCCGGGTGAAGTGGTGAGCCGCGCCACCAACGACCTCGACAAGATGTCCGAAGTGCTTCAAACGGGTTTGCTCAAGCTTATGACCTCGGTGGGAATCACCATCGGGTCGCTTGTCATGATGATGCGGTTCAACGCTTTCCTTACCGGCGTCTTCCTGGTGTTCACGGTGATTTCCACACTGGTCACGCGCGTGGTGTCCAAGCAGACACTGCGTCTTGCCGGCGAGCGTCAGCGCTACGTGGGCGAGCTCACCGCTGCTGTTGAGGAGGCGTATTCGGGCCGTCTGGTAATCAAGAGCTTCAACCGGGAGGAAGCGAGCTCGGCTGAGATCCACGAGCTGTCCGACAAGCTTGCCACGGCGAGCCGCCGTGCGGACTTCGCGACCAACGCCATCAGCCCGTTCATCCGCTTCATCTTCCGCTTGGCGCAGGTGATCATCGCGGTGATAGCCGGCGGTATGCTGGTGGGAGGGCAGATCACCATCGGCGTGTTCCAGGCGTTCTTCCAGTACATCAATTCGGTTTCCGAGCCGCTCACCGAGCTCAGTTACACCATCAACACCCTGCAAAACGCGCTTGCCTCCGTGGAGCGCGTGTTCAACGTGCTGGATGAGGAGGAAATCGAGCCCGACCCGGTGCCCGAGCACGCTGTCACATTGCCCGCTGCTCTGGAGGGCGCGGTCGACTTCGAGCACGTGCGCTTTGGTTACGACCCGGGGCATCCGCTCATGCGCGACGTGTCGTTCCATGTGAAACCCGGCCAGAAGATCGCCATCGTGGGAGCGACGGGCGCGGGTAAAACCACGCTCATCAACCTGCTCATGCGCTTTTACGAGATAGACGGTGGCCACATCTACCTCGACGGTGTTGATACGCGGGCCATGTCGCGTGCCGATTTGCGCTCGAACTTCGGCATGGTGCTCCAGGATTCATGGCTGTACGAGGGGACGATCGCTGAGAACATCGCGTACGGCAGGCCCGATGCCACCCGCGAGGAGATCATCGAGGCGGCGAAGACGGCGCGTGTGGATTACTTCGTGCGAACCATGTCACACGGATACGAGACGCGTGTTGAGAACGATGCCGAGAATATCAGTCAAGGTCAGCGTCAGTTGCTCACCATTGCGCGTGTGATCCTATGCGATCCGAAGATCCTCATCTTGGACGAGGCGACTTCGAGCGTGGACACGCGCACCGAGCAGAATATCGTGCGTGCCATGGAAACGGTCATGAAGGGGCGTACGAGTTTCGTCATCGCGCACCGCTTGAGCACCATCGTGGATGCGGATCTCATTTTGCACATGCGCGCGGGGACGATCATCGAGCAGGGTACCCATGAGGAGCTGTTGGCGGAAAATGGTGCCTATGCCGAGCTGTATAGGAGTCAATTCGCGTAATTTCCTTTGAGCGAGGTCATGTGGGGTGCTCGCGTACTTATAAGTCATATGCGTAGATAAATACATATAAAACAAGTCGGGTGGTAGGAAATTCTGTCTGCCACCCTTTTTATTTCGTAAATTTCTCAATAAAAAAGGTTGATTGGACCGTGGATGGGGAGCTATATTATCCCTGTTATGTATAAATTATGTAGCAACAGAGGAGGTTATGTGATGGTAAGTATCGTTTTGGCAAGCCACGGCGATATGGCGGAGGGTCTGAAGATGACCGGTTCGATGGTCTTCGGCGATCAGCCCAACGTCGCCACGGTTTCCCTCATGCCGAGCATGGGTCCGGATGACTTCCGCCAGAAGGTGGAAGAGACAGTCGCTTCCTTCGATGATCCCGAGAACGTTTTGTTCCTCGTCGATCTGTGGGGCGGTACGCCGTTCAACCAGATCAGCGGTCTGTATGACGCACACCCCAATTGGGCGATTTTGACCGGCGTGAACCTGCCGATGCTCATCGAGGTGTACACTGCGCGCTTCGATGCGTCCAAGTCGGCGCACGATATCGCCAAACATGTCATTTCGGAGGCTCGCGCTGGCGTTCGCGTCAAGCCCGAGTCCCTCGAGCCCGAAGAGGAAAAGCCGGCTGCCACGGCAGCGCCGGCTGTCCCGCAAGGTGCCATTCCCGAGGGCACGGTCCTCGGAGACGGTCACATCAAGTTCGTCCTCGCGCGCGTTGACACGCGTCTGCTCCACGGCCAGGTGGCAACTACGTGGACCAAGATGACCAACCCTGATCGCATCATCGTGGTTTCCGACGCCGTTGCCCATGATGACCTGCGTAAATCCATGATTACCGAGGCTGCTCCTCCGGGAGTCAAGGCCCATGTCGTCCCCGTCCAGAAGATGATCGATGTTGCCAAGGATCCGCGTTTTGGCGCCACCAAGGCTATGCTTCTCTTCGAAACCCCGCAAGACCTGCTCCGCGCGGTCGAGGGCGGCGTGGACATCAAGGAAGTTAACCTTGGTTCCATGGCCCACTCCGTGGGCAAGGTCGTCGTTACCAACGCCATTGCCATGGATAACGACGATGTCGAAACGCTTGAGAAGCTCGCCGCAAAGGGAATCACCTTCGACATCCGCAAGGTTCCGGCTGATTCTGCCGAGAGCTTTGACGCTGTGATCAAGAAGGCCAAGTACGAGCTGGCTGCTCAGTAAAGGAGGGATTATGTCAGCAATTTCGATCGCTTTGATCGCCGTCATTGCGTTGCTGGCCGGTATGGAAGGCGTTCTGGACCAGTTCCAGTTCCACCAGCCGATTGTTGCCTGCACGCTTATCGGTCTCGTAACGGGTCATCTCCAGGAGGGCATCGTGCTCGGTGGCTCTCTGCAGATGATCGCCCTCGGTTGGGCAAACATCGGTGCAGCCGTTGCACCCGACGCGGCGTTGGCCTCCGTTGCGTCCGCCATCATCATGGTGCTTGCGCTTGACGGTGGTACCGCGGATTCTTCGACCGCCATCACCACATCCATCGCACTCGCCGTGCCGCTGTCGGTGGCCGGTCTGTTCCTCACGATGCTTTGCCGTACGCTTGCCATTCCCATTGTGCATGCCATGGATGCCGCTGCTGCTGAAGGCAATTTCAAGGGTATTGAGCTTTGGCAGATCGTGGCTATTCTCATGCAGGGCGTCCGTATCGCCATTCCGGCCGTCGCCCTGTGTTTCGTGTCCCCCGAGATCGTGACCGATGCGCTCAACATGATGCCCGCATGGCTCTCCGGCGGTATGGCTGTTGGCGGCGGCATGGTTGCCGCAGTCGGCTACGCCATGGTCATCAACATGATGGCAACCAAGGAAGTCTGGCCGTTCTTCGCACTCGGTTTCGTGTTTGCTGCTATTTCTGAGCTCACGCTCATCGCCCTCGGCATCATTGGCGTGTCCCTTGCTCTGCTGTACCTCGGTCTTAAGGACCTTGCCAAGAACAGCGGCGGCAGCGGCGCCAGCGGCGACCCGCTCGGTGACATTCTGAACGACTACGAGTAAGGAAGGGAGGACGTACATCATGGCAGAGAACAAGGTTCAGCTTTCCAAGTCCGATCGCATGGCGGTGTGCATGCGCCATCAGTTCCTGCAGGGCTCGTGGAACTACGAGCGTATGCAGAACGGCGGTTGGTGCTTCTCGATGATCCCCGCGATTAAGAAGCTCTATTCCAATAAAGAGGACCAAATTGCGGCGCTTAAGCGTCACATGGAGTTCTACAATACCCATCCGTACGTGTCAGCTCCTGTTATGGGCGTCACACTGGCGCTCGAGGAAGATCGCGCCAACGGCGCTCCCGTTGAGGACGCTGCCATCCAGGGCGTGAAGGTCGGCATGATGGGCCCGCTCGCCGGCGTCGGCGACCCTGTCTTCTGGTTCACCCTTCGCCCGATTCTCGGCGCACTCGGCGCCTCCCTGGCACTCGGCGGCTCTATTGTGGGCCCGCTGCTGTTCTTCTTTGCGTGGAACATCATTCGTATCGCCTTCCTGTGGTACACGCAGGAGTTTGGTTACAAGGTCGGCACGTCCATCACCAAGGACCTCTCCGGCGGTCTTATGGGCAAGATCACCGAGGGCGCTTCCATTCTGGGCATGTTCATCATCGGTGCACTCGTGCAGCGTTGGGTGAGCATTTCCTTCACGCCGGTTGTTTCCACGGTTGAGCAATCTGCCGGCGCGTATATCGATTGGGCATCGCTTCCCGCGGGCACCGATGGCATCCGTGAGGCGCTTACGCAGTACGCCGCCCTTGGCGCCAACGGCCTCGACGTAATGAAGGTCACCACGCTTCAGGCAAATCTCGACCAGCTCATTCCGGGTCTTGCCGCTGTGTGCCTGACCCTGCTGTGCTGCCAGTTGCTCAAGAAGAAGGTTTCCCCGATCGTTATCATCATCGCCCTGTTTGCAGTGGGCATCGTCGCCCGTCTGCTCGGCATCATGTAAGACGTATCGGCGTCAAGCGCGGCGCTCGCTGTATGAGCGGCGCTTCGCTTGAGCTATGGGCCGCGCCTGCTACCATGGGTTACCATCGGGGCGGGCGCGGCTTTGTTTGTTTGGAAGACGCCTAGAAGGGCGCGGTTCGAGCGCTCAATGCGATGTGAGGACGTGCCCTTGTCACCGGTTGACGGGATGTAGAACGGGCACGCAATTCGGCGAGGAATGAACGAAAGGGCGTAGAGAATGGCACAGTCGCAGAACAGCTCGGTGTATTATACGGAGCGCGCTACGTCGTTTCACGGGATGGCGACGTATGGCAATGTGATGCTGGGTAACAAGGCCTTCGAATTCTATAACGAGAAGAATCCAGAGGATTACATCCAGATTCCTTGGACGGAGATCGATCGCATCGCTGCGTCCGTGATGTTTGGCGGCAAGCGCATTGCGCGTTTCGTCATTTTCGTAAAGGGGAGCGAAACGGGGTTCTCGTTTTCCACGCGCGACAACAAGGCGACTCTGCGAGCGGTGCGCGAGCATGTTCCTGAGGATAAAATATTGCGCTCTTTGAGCTTCTTTGAAGTAATCAAACGAGGTTTGATGTCACTGTTTGGGAAAACAAGCTAGAATACTTCCTACGTGCACCTGCGTTCTGTGGCTGTTCGGTTTGTAGTTAACCGGTCCGCGAGAGCAATGGTTTGGCGCGTGCATGGCAATGCCTCCGTAGCTCAGGGGATAGAGCACCGCTCTCCTAAAGCGGGTGTCGACGGTTCGAATCCGCCCGGGGGCACCATTTGAAATGCAGGTCATCGTGGTAATCCCGGTGACCTGTTTTTTGTGTTCCCTTATGGATTCGAACCCTTTCGTTTTGTTCCTCTCCTTTACCGATTCCCTCTTCTGCCGTGCTCTTCTCCGCCGCCCTCTCTGCCGTTGCCTATGGTTTTCTGCAATTCGGAGGCGTTATAAGGTAGAAATCCATAGGCAACAGCGACTTGTCATAGGCAACGGAGATATCGGCAGTTGTCGGGTCGCACCTCCGTTACCTACAGTCTTCTGCCCATATCTTTGCTTTTGTTCCGGATACCGGAAATGGGCGCGGTTTCGCTTCTCGGATCCAACGGTTCGCGAGCGCTCCCAACGGTTTTTCGGCTTCGAGATCGAAAAATGGCAAAAAATGCCAGATTGTAAGGCCTCCAGGTTCGATTGGCGATGCGAGGGCGATTGTCTGTCAGACCGGAAAAAACAAGACACCTTCTCTACCTGCAGGTTTTTCAATTGGTCTTGCTTGGAGAGGAAGGCGTAAGGTCCGACGACCCTCCGGGAGGGATCGTCAGGCCTTACAATCTGGCATTTTTTGCCATTTGCAGCCCATCTTGAAGAGAAAAAAGGCTGTGCGGTCGCCCTGCGTTACTTCACGAGCTTTTGCACTAGGGCGTTGAGTGCCTCGATTTGTCCCTCGAGCTCCTCGATACGCCGTTGGTTGTCGGCGATGCCTTCGCGGTTAATCAATGCGGCTTCCTGCACGGGGTCGGGCATGCTCTCTCGATGCTGCTTGGCGTCAAAGGTTTCTTCCATCACACGGCAACCGTTGCGCTTCACTACGCGCCCGGGGATGCCGACTACGGTCGAATCGCTCGGCACATCCTTTACCACAACGGAGTTCCCGCCAATGCGCACGTTGTCGCCAATGGTAATGTTGCCGAGCACCTTTGCGCCTGCACCAACGGTGACGTTATTGCCAAGCGTCGGGTGGCGCTTGCCGCTCTCGTTGCCGGTGCCCCCCAAAGTTACCCCCTGGTAGAGGACGCAATCGTCGCCAACGATGGTGGTTTCGCCAATCACGACGCCCATTGCGTGGTCTATGAAGAAACGCCGTCCAAGTTGTGCGGCGGGATGAATTTCAACGCCGGTGAAGAATCGCGTGATTTGAGAAAGAACGCGCGCCACGCCACGCAACCCGTGTTTCCAAAGCCAGTGCTCGGGGGTGTGCATCCATTTGGCATGGAGTCCGGGATAGGTGAGGAAGATAACAGGACCGCTTTGCGCCGCGGGATCTTGTTCTTGAACGCGTCGGATGTCCTCGCGTATGGTTGCTATAAAACTCATGGCTCTCCCTCCTGTGCCGTCTTGCATGATTCGAGGTGCAGTAATCGCACAGTGTGTGAGCGAAAGTCTACGCACTCATAGACTTAATGTCTAGTGAAACACTAGGATTAACAAGGCGGACATGTAATAGCTTTTGATGGGGGCAATGCGTTGGTTGCTATTTGCCATTTCGAGTAGTGGTGCTTGATGTTTTGCCGCGGGTGAGTGAGGTGGAGCGCCGAAAACAAAACCCGCCCGACTGTACGTCGAGCGGGTGTGCAAAACTGGTTTTGTGCATCTGAATTTGCGGTTGCCGGCCCTTTGCGAGGCAGGACCAACGACCCGAACCTTAATGCGTGGTCAGGATGATAGTACTGCCCGCTTCGAGCTTGCCGGTGTGCGACTGCTCGATGACCTCGCCGTCCTCAGGGCAACCGTCGGCAAGCTTCACGACAAAGTTCCTGCTCAGTATCTGCACGGCATCCCTGTACGACTTTCCAACGACGTTTGGCACGTCGACCTTGTCGCCGTCCTTGGAACCGAGGGAGATGGTGAGCGTGATGGTGCTGCCTTTCTTGGCGGTGCCGGTGGGACTCTGCTTCATGACCCTGCCCTTGGCGTAATCGTTGCTGTAGTCCTCGGCATACTCAACCTTGAAACCGGCATTGGAAAGCTCGTTGGACGCGTCGTCCTTGGACCAGCCGAGCACGCCGGGAACGTTCTGCTCATCGGGGCCGGTCGAGATCTTGTACTCGATCTCAGTGCCCTCGTCGACCATGGTTCCGGTGTTCGTGCCCTGCCAAATAACGGTGCCGGGTTCGGCGTCGTTGGCTTCCTCGCCAACCTTCTTACCTTGGAGTTTGGCATCGGCGAGCATCTTGAGAGCATCTTGCTCCGACTGATCGGTGATATTGGGAACCTCGACCTGGTCAGGCTCCTTCGGGCCCTTGGAAACGACAAGCGTGACCGTCGAACCCTTTTCGGCGGTCTTGTTGCCATCGGGGGTCTGATCGACCACGTTGCCGGCAATGATGGTTTCGTCGAACACGTCGTCCTCGAACTTGACTTCAAAACCCGCGTCCTCGAGGACCTGCTGCGCCTCGGCCTTGGGTGTGTTTACTACGTTGGGAACCAGGACCTGCTCGCCCGAGCCGCCAAACAGCTTTGTGAACAGGAAGAATGCCAGCGCAAGTACGGCGATGACGCCAATGACGATTCCCACGATCTTGCCCGTGTTGCTCTTCTCGGGCTCCTCGTAGAACGAGGAGGAGGAAGGCGTGCGCCCGGCGGCAGCAATGTTGGGGCGCGTGGCGGTGTTGCCCATACTGTTTACGGGACGGGCCATGACCTGCGTGGAGTCGCTCATCACACGTGTCTCGGTGGCGCCGGCACCGACGCTGCCCATAACGCCGATGACCCGCGTGGGCTCGGCGACCTCAACGGACTGGCCGGTGGCGTAGCCGTTGAGAACGGCGCGCAGCTCGTCGGCCGTCTGGAAGCGGTTGGCCGGGTCCTTCTCCATGCACTTGAGGATGATGCGCTCGAGCGTGGTGTCAACGTTGGGGTTGATCTGCGAAGGCGGAACGGGCAGCTCGTTGACCTGCTTGAGGGCGACGGAGATGGCGTCGTCGCCGTCAAAGGGAACGCGACCCGTGGCGCACTCGTACATAACCACGCCGAGGGAATAGATGTCGGATGTGGCACCCAGCTCCTGTCCGCGCGTCTGCTCGGGGGAGACGTAGTGGGCGGTGCCCAGGACGTTGTTGTCCTGGGTAAGATGGCTGTTTTTGGCGCGCGCGATGCCGAAGTCCATCACCTTGATGTTGCCATCGGGCAGCACCATGATGTTTTGCGGCTTGATGTCGCGGTGGATGATCTCGTGCTTGTGCGCGACGGAAAGAGCGCCGCAAATCTGCGATCCGATTTGCGCGACCTTCTTGGGGTCGAGGGCGCCGTGACTGCGCACGCCGCTCTTGAGGTCGGTTCCGCGCAGGTACTCCATGACGATGTAATACGTGTCGCCGTCATGGCCCCAGTCGTACACGCCCACGATATATGGACTAGAAAGTCCTGCAGCCGCCTGCGCCTCCTGCTTGAAACGCGCCGCGAATGTGGCGTCGCCGGCGTACTGCGGCAACATGATCTTCACGGCAACCGTGCGATCGAGCACTTGGTCCTGGGCGCGGTACACGCTCGCCATGCCTCCGTTGCCAACCTTGTCCTTGAGGAGATACCTTCCTCCTAGAACTCGCTGTCCGTCTGCCATCTCTCAAACTCCTTCAACTTCATCCGCTCCTCGCGGAAGTGTAACCTCAAAACGGGCGAACGAACGAGCTGCCGTATGTTCCCTGCGAAACAACGCACGGACTGCGTTCGAACTCCCGGGCTGAATACCCTGCTCGAACCTCTTAAGAGCCCTGCGCTGCAAGGGCGGCCCTCAAAACTTGGCCCGCCACCTCGGCAGCGCTGCTCTCGTTGCTGCTGCGCTCCTCGAGTACCACGGAGATCGCAACAGTTGGGGTGTCGTATGGTGCAAACCCGATGAACGTGGAGTTCGCCAGGGAATTGCCGGTTTCGGCGGTGCCGGTCTTGCCCGCCACCTTGACGCCGGGAACGCGTGCGCCGTAGCCAGTGCCGTTCTCAACAACCCCGAGCATGGCCTGTTTGACCTGCTCAGCTGTATCGGAGCTCACTGCTTGGCCGAGGGCGTGCTCGCTAGTGGTTTTGACCACGGTGCCGGAGGGCGAAAGAACGCGCGACACCACGTAGGGGTTCATGGCGATGCCGTTGTTGGCGATTGCGGCTGCCACCACGGCATTTTGCAGCGTCGTGGTTTGCGGGCCGGGGGTGTGGCCTTGGCCGACGGGCTGTCCGGCGCCCGCCCAGGCGATTTCCCACTCGGTCATGTCGTCGGGGTTGGGCATGATGGACGCGGCGGAGTCGAAGTCCAGGCCGAGCGTCTGGCCGTAGCCGAAGGCGCGTGCGGTGGTGACGAGCTTATCTGCGCCGAGTGACGTGGCAACCTGGCCGAATACCGTGTTGGCCGACACTGCGAACGCCTCGCTCAGCGGAATCTCGCCATGGGAGGTCTCGTTGATATTCACCACGTCGGCTCCGCCGATCTCGAGGCGACCAGGGCTGTCGTACATGGAGCTCAACGATGCGGTGTTGTTTTCGAGCGCGGCGGAAAGCGTGACCACCTTGAACGTGGAACCCGGCGTGTAGAGCGCCTGCGTGGAGCGGTCGTAAAGCGATGTGTTGGCATCTTCGCTGTTCGCGGCAGCCATTGCCGTCTCGACATCGGTGTTATCGTACGTGGGCGAGCTTGCCATGGCGAGGACGGCGCCCGTGCGCGGATCGAGCACCACGATGGAGCCCGTGCGGCCTTGGAGCGCCTGCTCAGCGGCGATTTGGATGCGCGAGTCGATGGTGAGCTGGACGGAGTTGCCCGGCTCCGTGAGGCCGGCAAGCGAGTTCAGCGCGTTTTGCCAGCTCGAGTAATCGCGCGAGCCTGTGAGGGTCTCGTTTTGTGAGCCCTCGACGCCCGACGTGCCGTATTGCTGTGAATAGTAGCCCACCACGTGCGCAGCGAGGTTCCCGTTGGGATGCGAGCGCGCGTAGCTGCCGTCCTCTTGTTGGATGGACTCAGCGAGGGTGAGGCCGTCGGACGTGATGATGGACCCGCGTTTCACATAGCGCGCCTTGTTGAGCGTGTGGTTATTGATCGCCATGTTCTGGTAGTCGTTTGCCTTGATGACCTGCACATAGGTAATGTTGCCGATGAGCACGGCGAACAGCGCGGTGAACAGGAACACCGTGCGTGTGAGGCGGTTGGCAAGGGCCACGCGGCCCAGCAGGCCGCTTTCGGGCGTATCGAGGGAGGGACGGCGCAGGTGCGCTCCGCGTGGGTTGACGCGGTAGGCGCTCGCTACGCTTGCGTCGGGCGAAGCTCCCGCAGCGGAGAACATGCCTGCCGTGCCAAGGCTCGCGCTCGTAAGCTCGGCCTCGCGCCCGGTTGCTTCGTCGCCCGCGCGCAGCAGCAGTGCGACGATCACAAAGCTCGCCAACAACGATGATCCGCCCTGGCTCATGAAGGGCAGGGTGACGCCGGTGAGCGGGATGAGCTTGGTCACGCCGCCCACGATGGTGAATGCCTGGAACGTGATAGCGGCGGTGAGTCCAGTTGCCGAGAACGCGGCGAGGTCGGACTTGGCGCGCGCCGCCGTGGTGAGGCCGCGCACCGCGAACAGCATAAACAGCATGAGCACGGCGGACCCGCCCAGCAGGCCCATCTCCTCGCCGATGGCGGCAAAAATCATGTCGGAGGACACGACGGGGATCAGCGTGGGCATGCCCTTACCGATGCCCGTGCCAAACAAGCCGCCGTCTGCCAGCGAGAAGAGCGACTGGACGATTTGGTAGCCGAGGTTTTGCGGGTCGGAGAACGGGTCGAGCCAAATCTGGAAACGCACGCGGACGTGGCCCATGATCTGGTACATGCCAAAACCGCCGATGAGCAGCAAGATGATACCGATGAGCACGTAGGAGATGCGTCCTGTTGCCACATACAGCATGATGAGGAAGATCGTGTAGAACAGCAACGCGCTGCCGAGATCGCGTTCGAACGCGACGACGAGCAGGCAGACGCCCCACACGATGAACAGGGGATACAGCAAGCGCAGACGCGGGAGCTTTATCCCGAGGAACGAATGGTTGGAAATGGAGAGCAGCTCGCGGTTTTCGGCCAGGTAGCCGGCGAGGAACAAGACGATGAACACCTTGGCGAACTCGCCGGGCTGGAAGGTGAAGCTACCGATTTTGATCCACAGCTTGGAGCCGTAGATCTCGGTACCGATGAGCATGGGCAGCACCAGCAACACGATGCCGATGACACCGAAGGTGTACTTGTAGCGTTTGACCACGTCGAGGTTTTTAACCACAGCGAGCGTGCCCACCATGAGCGCGACGCTCACGAACAGCAGGATGATTTGGCCCATCGCGGCATTGGAGTCGAGGCGCGTGACGAACGTGATGCCAATGCCCGAAAGCGTGAACACAATGGGAAGCAGTGCCGGATCGGCTCCAGGCGCAAGGATGCGAACGCCGATGTGCGCGGCGGCAAAGGCGGCGGCAAGGCCGAGCGGCACCGCGAGCGTTTGGAACGAAAGCGCAGCGCCGGTGGTGACCACGTACAGGGCGTAGAGCAGCGTTACGGGGAACGCGGCAGCGATAAGCAGGAGCAATTCGGTCGTGCGGCGGCTCATTACGCGGCACCTCCTTCGGATTTCGATTCGTTGGTGGCGGCTACGGCACCGGCGGGGTTGTCGTTTGCATCGCTGGAGGAGCCGTTGTTCGGTGCGTAGTCGGTAACACCCGCGCCGCCCTCGGAATTCTCTTTGATGGTCTGTGCGTCTTCGACCTGCTTGCTCAGCTCCTCGTCAATCTGCTTGCGATAGCGCGAGACGGTCTCGGTCGCGTCGTCGATGCTCTCCATGGGGATGCCCTCACGCAGGCGGTTTTGCGTGTCTTCGGGCAGGTATTCGAGCAGTACCGAGGTTTCGTCCTCGAGCCAGTGGAGCTCAAGGCCGAACAGACTGCCGGGAACGCCCTTGTAAATCGCCACGGCGTCGTCCTTGACGCCCAGGTACACGGAGTTGGTGATGGAGACGAACGAGACAATGCCCGCAACAAGGATTGCGGCGAGCAGGCAAACGACCCCGACGGTTGCCGTGCGACGGTGCTTCTTGCGCAGCTCGCGCATGCGTCCGTCGTCGGCGATGTCGACTGCGATCACGGTCACGTTGTCCCCGCCACCTGCGGCAAGGGCGGCATCTACTAGGTTATCGGTGCAGATTTGCGCAGTTGCGGACATGGTTGCGATGCGCTCGATCTCGCCGTCGGGAATCATGCCCGAAAGACCGTCGGAGCACAGGATGAGGCGGTCGCCTTTTTCGACGTTGATGGTGAAGTGGTCCGCATACATGGCCGGATCGGAGCCGAGTGCGCGGGTGATGACGGAGCGATTGGGATGCACGCGCGCCTCGTCGGCGGTGATTTCGCCCGCATCTACCAGCTCCTCAACGTAGGAGTGGTCGCGCGTGATGCGGATAAGCGTGCCCTCGTGCAGCAGGTAGGCGCGCGAGTCGCCCACATGCGCGATGGCGAGCGTGGTTCCCTCGATGTAGGCCGCCGTGGCGGTGCATCCCATGCCGGGACGACCGATGCCGTTGAGCGCGGCATCGATGACGGCGGCGTTGGCTGCCTCGATAGCGGCGCCGAGCTGCGCGGCATTGGCGGAGCTGGGGCCCGTCTTCGCAATGGTCTCCACGGCGATGGCGCTTGCGACTTCGCCGGCGGCGTGACCGCCCATGCCGTCGCACACGCAGAAGAGCGGGGAGGCGACCAGATAGGAGTCCTCGTTGTGGCTGCGCACGCATCCCACGTCCGAGCGCGCGCCCCATCGCAGCGTGGACGACGTGCCGGCGTCAAAGGTGGCGTCGGTGTCGATGAGTTCGTCGGTGATGGGGGCGAAGCTCTGCGTGGAGCCAGGATCGCTCAGCTTGGCCTCGATGGTTTGCACGTCGATTTCGGCCGTGTCCTCCGGCGAAGCGGGTGCCGTGGGGTCGGGAATCGTGAGGTCGGGCTCGGGGGAGTCGGCGAAATTGGCGGGAGTTGCGCTCGATTCCGTCGCATAAGCGCGAGTTTTTGGAAAATCTTGCAGATTTTCGCGGTCCTGCGACGCTTTTTCGGCAACTGCGGGTGTGGGCTCGACAGGAGTGGACGTCGGAACATCGTTCGCAGGGACAGAGGCTCCGAAGGCGGGCTCGACAGGCATATCGGCACTCAGGGCATCATGCTCCGCGGGATGCGCGGCGTGTGCGCCCTCAAATGCCGGCTCTTGCTGGGGAGACGACGTGGTGGAGTAGTTGTTCCGCTCGTCGTTCATCGACGGTTCACCTTCATAACCACATCGCCGATCTGCACCTCGTCGCCTTCGCGCAGGGTGGCGGGCTCAAGCAGCGCGCGTCCGTTGATGAGCGTTCCGTTGAGCGAGTTGAGGTCCTCGATGATGAGCGCCGGGCCTTGCAGCGAGAAACGCGCATGGCTCGCCGAGACGAACGGCTCGTTGATGCAGATGTCAGAGGAGGGCGAGCGGCCCACGATGACCGGGCCGAGCATATCCACATGGATGCCGCGGATGCCGCGCGGTCCCTTGTCGACGTCGATCGTCCAGATTGCTGAGTCGCGACGCTGGCCGCGCACCAGTCCCACGCCGGTTTTCATCACGGCGAATAGGAAGATGTACAGCAGGATGACGAGGACGATTCGGCCCGCAAACAGGATGATGTCAATCACGGCTAACCCCTAAACTCGAAGGTGCTGAGACCGAACGTCAAAACGTCGCCGTTGCGCAGGGGGCAGCGCGAAATGCGGCGGTTGTTGACGAGCGTGCCGTTGGTGGAGTTGAGGTCCTCGATGGACCAATCGCTGCCGGTAAAGGTGAGCTCGGCGTGCTTGCGGCTCACGTTGGGGTCGCGCAGAACCACGTCGGCGGCAGCGCGCTCGCGGCCGATAACCGAGCGGTGACTCGTGATGTCATAGGTATCGCCCGTCACCACGTCGACGAGATGGGCGAGGGGAGGCATGGGCATCTGTGCACGCGGAGCCAGGTGCGCCGCTCCTTCAACGGCAGCCGCATTCGCGGCCACGCCCGCGATGCTACCCGCGCTTGCGGCCGCAGCCGCCCCGCCCAGGCCGGCGAGCTGCTCGCGCGTCATGGTCTTGGGAACGGGGATGGGCGCGTTTGCCGGGCTCGGCGCAAACGGATCGGCGGG
>OLVZ01000158.1_pt1 | contig 72887 bp, 60 predicted proteins | sample 1673341 | NCBI WGS metagenome assembly OLVZ01 (sample SAMEA3178944, study PRJEB25190) | human gut metagenome | biome: human gut; feature: human-associated habitat; material: faeces | place: Austria | collected 2013 | reverse complement strand
CCGAGGGAAACGTGCTCTTCCAGCATGTGTCTGATGCCTTTGATTCCTTAAGCCGCGGAGAAAAGGAATTAAAGCGGATCCATGATTTCCACATTGGCCAGTTAAAGATCGGCGTCAGCAATACCCTGTGCAAATACGTTCTCTTACCTTATTTAAAGAGCTTTGTGGAAAAGTATCCCCATGTGAACATCACCATAGAAAGCCAGTCCACCGCCCATACCCTGGAGATGCTGGAGGCCCGGAAGATCGACATCGGACTGGTGGCAGAGCCCAGGGCCAGAAGAGGATTGAATTTCACTCCTGTCATGGAGATCCACGACGGCTTCGTCTGTCCCCCCGCCTATATGGAAAACCTGACCCTGCGGGAGGGACCGGCCCCGGATATCTTCAAAACGGGAAATATCATGCTCCTGGACCGCAGCAACATGAGCAGGAAGCACCTGGATACCTACCTGTCTGACCGGGACATCGAAGTAAACCAGCTTCTGGAGGTGACCGACATGGCCCTCCTGATCGAATTCGCCCGCATCGGTCTGGGCATCGCCTGCGTGATCCTGGATTTTGTCTCCGACGATCTGAAAAACGGGACCCTCATGGAGGTCCCGCTGGATGCGCCGATCCCCAGGCGGGTCATCGGCTTTGCCTGCCCGCCCCAGGACCAGTCCCAGACCTTAAGAGAGTTTCTGGCCTTCTGCTCTACTCCTCAGGCCTAATACCGGTGGCTTCATAAAATTTTTCCATGCTGCCGTACTTAAAGACCATCTTAAGCTCGCTTCCGATGCTGTTTAACATGGTCTCGTCCGGCACCTGGTCTCTGTGGTACCATCCGGCCTCCGAAAGCTCGTCCTCCTGGAGACGGATGGTATCGTCTCCGTCCAGCTCTGCGAAAAATCCGATCATCTCCGTATCGGAAAAAGCCCAGGGCTGGCTCTTATAGTAACGGATATTTTTTACCTTCAGCCCCACTTCTTCCATGACCTCCCGGCGCACTGTATCCTCAAAGGTCTCTCCGATCTCTACAAAACCGGCGATCAGCGCATAGCCCCGGTACGGATTATTGCTGACCCGGTATCTGGACAGGATGATCCTGTCTCCATCTGTAATGGCCACGATCACGGCCGGGCAGATCTTGGGGTATTCCGTCTGGCCGCAGAAGGGACAGACCACCGCCCGCTCCGTTTTACTGTCCTCGGTCTCATGGCCGCAGCGGCCGCAGAACCTCCGGCTCTCCTTCCATCGGTGGAGCTGGGTGGCTGTGATCCCGGCAAAGGCCTGGTACATGGGCGTCATTTTCCGGAACACCGGGGTAGGACAGAATTCATACCCGTCCTCTTCTCCCTGGAGCATTTCCCGCACATAATAATACCCCGTTCCGTCGATGGCAAACAGATAATACGCCTTCATTTTCAGCCGCACCTTTTCCATGGGGAAATCTGAAAATCTGGGGATCTCATAATTTCCATCCTCTGCTTTTCTTAAGAGCGTTTTATTGCTCTTCATATATAATACGTAATCTTCGTCCCTGGCCTCCGGCTGGCGGAAGGACAGGTCAAACCTGTGTTCTCCAATATCCTGGATCATAGCAGTCTCTCCTTTTTTCGTCGTTGTACAAGCCCAGAGGGCATACGCCCATACTGAAAAATATCATACGCCATGAAGCGGGTTTTGTCAAATCCGGCAGCCGCATAAGTTTTCTTTCCTTTTCTTGCTTTTCGTTTTTCATTCTGGTACAATGAGGCAGAGCGATTTTTTACGGGAGAAGGTGCATACCATGAATGTAACAGATTTCAATTTTGAATTACCCCAGGAGCTGATCGCCCAGGATCCTTTAGAGGACCGGGCCGCATCCAGGCTCCTTGTATTAAATAAGGAAACGGGAAATATCAGCCACCGGCATTTCCGGGATATCAGGCAATATTTAAAAAAGGGGGACTGTCTTGTCATCAATGACACAAAGGTGATCCCGGCCCGTCTCATCGGCCACAAGGTGGGAACCGACGCAAAGATCGAGGTCCTGCTATTAAAGAGAAAAAGCGACAATGTCTGGGAGACACTGGTAAAGCCGGGGAAAAAGATGAAGGAGGGCGCAGAGGTCTCCTTCGGAGACGGCCTTTTAAAGGGAACGGTCGTGGGCGTTGTGGACGAGGGCAACCGCCTGATCCAGTTTGAATACGACGGGATCTTTGAAGAGATCCTGGACCAGCTGGGACAGATGCCCCTGCCGCCCTACATCACCCACCAGTTAAAGGATAAAAACCGCTATCAGACGGTCTATGCAAAGCACGACGGCTCTGCAGCCGCTCCCACCGCCGGTCTCCACTTTACCCAGGAGCTCCTTCAGGAGATCCAGGATATGGGCGTCACCATTGCCCATGTGACCCTCCATGTCTATGGCCGCCACAATGTACTCAACGCTCTGGCGGCCGCCGCAGCCGCCCATGCCCTGGGTCTGCCCGGCTCCGCCGTGGAAGAAGGCCTGGCCGCCTTCACCGGTGCCGGACGCCGCTTTGAGCATAAGGGCACCTATCATGGTGCCGAGGTCTATGACGATTACGCCCATCACCCTGACGAGCTTCACGCCCTGCTGACCACCGCCAAGGAACTGCCCCATCAGCGGCTGATCGTGGCATTCCAGCCCCATACCTATTCCCGCACCGCCAAACTCTTTGACCGCTTCGTGGAAGAGCTGAAGATTCCCGATGTGGTCATTCTGGCGGAGATCTACGCAGCCCGGGAGCAAAACACGCTGGGCATCTCCTCCTCCGATCTGTGCCGCAACATTCCCGGCGCCATCTACTGCTCCAGTCTGGAGAAGGTGACGGATACGCTGGCCTCTTTGGCCCAGCCCGGCGACCTGATCCTGACGGTGGGGGCCGGAGACATTTTCCGGGCCGGGGAAAAGCTGCTGGAAAGAGCGTGAGAGCATGAACGTATCGCCTGTGTATCACGGCGCCCCGGCGGAGAGCCGGACGCCGGTGGAGGACCGCACCTATGCGGCGCTGGAGGAACTGGGCATCCCCTTTGACCGGGTGGATCACGATCCGGCGGAGGACATGGCGGACTGCGCCGTCATCTCTCAGGCGCTGGGGGCGGACATCTGCAAGAATCTGCTGCTGACGCCCCGGAACCGGTCGGCTTTTTACCTGCTGGCCATGCCGGGGGACAAGCCCTTTGTGACCAAAGAGCTGTCTAAGCAGATCGGCTCCTCCCGGCTGAGCTTTGCCACAGCGGAGGATCTGGAGCAGCTGCTGGGTGTGCAGCCGGGCTCGGCGTCGGTGCTGGGACTGCTGAACGACACGGAGCACCGGGTGATACTGGTGCTGGATCGGGCGGTGGCGGAAAGTCGGTGGTTCGGCTGCCATCCCTGCCGCAATACCAGCTCCCTGCGGCTGCGGACAGAGGACGTGCTGGAGAAATTCCTGCCCCACACCGGCCATGTGCCGCTGGTGGTGGAGCTTTGACAACGAAATTGTGCGCCGGACGGGAACACCATGTGGCCTTCCGGCGCTGATTTTTTTCCACAGGCGGTGAACTTCCCCGTTGACATAATGCAATAAATGGGATATGATGATGCTATCATGAGAAAAATGGGGGCATGGTCGGCATTTTTGTCGGTGCCCCGGTGGATATGCGGTGGTCAGATAGGGAGGAGCACCCATGGGAAAGTATGTACGGATATTGTGCGGCATGATGGCGGTGCTGGTGGCCGCCACGGCGCTGGGCCTGTGGCAACTGGCGGAGGCTCCGCAGTATGTGGCTGCGGCGGAGAGCCGGGGACAGGCCAAGCCGGTGAGCTTCGGTACGGACACGGCGCTGGTGCCGGTGCATCTGGAGAGCCAGACTCAGGAGGAGCAGCTGGTGCTGCGGGTCCTGGCAGCGGACACGGAGGAGCCGGTGCGGGGAGCGCTGTTCGTGGTGGAGCTGATAGACGGCGACGGGCAGAAAACGGTCTGTAAGGACTGGGATCTGGACGGCGTCATCACCACGGAGGCCATGCCGGAGGGGGACTATACGGCCCACCTGCGGACGCTGGCGGGCTTTCTGATGCCGGAGGACACCGTGGTGACGGTGGAGCCCATGAAGCGAGAGGTCATCGACGTGTCGGATCAGGTGGTCTCCTCTAATGAGGTGGACTCCCGCACCGAGGACGGACAGTACGGTGACAAGAAGCCGGACGATGCCGGCAGCGGCTCCAGCGAGGAGCTGCCGCCCTCCATCGACACCCCGGACCCGGAGCCGGAACCCACCCCGGAGCCGGAACCCACCCCAGACCCGAAGCCCACCCCCGATCCGGACCCGGAGCCGACACCGGAGCCCACGCCGGTGAAGCGGGGCTGGCAGACGGAGGACGGCGTGAAGTACTACTATAACGCCGCCGGTGAGCGTGTCACCGGCACGCAGGTCATTGACGGCACCGCCTATCGGTTTACCCCCGGCGGGGCGCTGATGGGCCGCATCGGCATCGATGTGTCCGAGTGGCAGGCCAATGTGGACTGGCAGAAGGTGAGGGCCTCCGGCGTGTCCTACGTGATCCTGCGGCTGGGCTTCCGAGGCTACGGCACCGGACGTCTGGTGCTGGATAGCTCCTTCCGCAAGAACATCGAGGGTGCCCGTGCGGCAGGCTTGCAGGTGGGTGTTTACTTCTTCAGTCAGGCCGTCAATGAGAAGGAGGCCATCGAGGAGGCCAGTATGTGCGTGCAGTACGTGCAGGGCTATCAGGTGGATATGCCCATCTTTATCGATCTGGAGGATGTTTGGGATCCGGATGACGGCTCCGGCGGGCGGGCCAACGACCTGTCCGTCAGCCAGCGCACCAGCGTGGCACGGGCCTTCTGCGACACGGTACGCAGCGCCGGCTATAAGGCGGGCATCTATGCCAGCTATTACTATCTGCTGGATCGGATGCACATAGGCCAGCTGGAGGGGGATAACTACATCTGGATGGCCAGCTATGCCGATTCCACCGGCTATCCCCGCAGCCACGATATGTGGCAGTACACCGACAATGGTCGGGTGCCGGGCATCACCACATGGGACGGCAGAGCTGCCAGCGTGGATATGAATGTGTGGTACGAGTAAGTGATTTTGAACAGAAACGGAGGCGGACGCTGCGGCGTCCGCCTCCGCCGTGCTGCTGCGTAGTGAGATTTTTTCAAAAATTTCCGCAGAAAAAGAGGAAATCACCACCCGAATGGGTATAAGAAATTAGAAGTCGTTTTCCGACGGTCTGGGCCGGAGAACGCACGACCCTCCGGCGCACCGTGCCGGGGGAAAATTAGCGGAGAGGAGGGAGCCGGATGCCGTTTCCCCAGAATTTTCTGGACGAGCTGCTGGCCCGCAGCGACATTGTGGATATCGTGGGCAGCTACGTCTCGCTGACGCCCAAGGGCGGCAGCTACTGGGGCTGCTGTCCCTTCCACAACGAAAAGACACCCTCCTTCCATGTGCTGCCGGACAAGCAGTTTTACCACTGCTTCGGCTGCAAGAAGGGCGGCGGCGTCGTGAACTTCGTCATGGAGATGGAGGGACTGACCTATCCGGATGCCATCCGATTTCTGGCCAAGCGGGCCAACCTCCCGGTACCGGAGGAGAGCAGCGACGGAACGGAAAAGCTCCGCAGCCGGATGCTGGCGCTGAACCGGGATGCCGCCCGGTACTATTACAGCGTGCTCCAGTCCCAGGATGGGGCGGCGGTGCAGGCGTATCTGGACAAGCGCCGCATCCGCCGGGGCATTGCCGTGCGGTTCGGTATGGGGGCGGCCCCGGACAGCTGGGATGCCCTGCTGACGGCGATGACCCACAAGGGCTACACCAAGCAGGAGCTGATCTCCGCCGGTCTGGCGGTGAACGGGAAGAACGGGCGGCTGTATGATAAGTTCCGCAACCGGCTGATGCTGCCGGTCATTGATGTGCGGGGTGATGTGGTGGGCTTCGGCAGCCGTGTGCTGGACAAGTCCGAGCCCAAGTATATGAACACCCCGGAAACACTTACATACAGCAAGCGCCGTATTCTGTACGGCATGAATCTGGCTAAGAAGTCCAAACGGTCCAATATCATCCTCTGTGAGGGCAATCTGGACGTGGTGACGCTGCATCAGGCGGGCTTTGACAATGCCGTGGCCTCCATGGGTACGGCGCTGACCCAGGAGCAGCTGCGGCTGCTGAGCCGCTACACCAAGGAGCTGGTGCTGTGCTACGACAACGACAACGCCGGACAGCAGGCCACCCGCCGGGCGCTGGAGCTGCTGAACAACTCCGAGTTTTCCGTGAAGGTCCTGCAGCTGCCCCGGCGGCTGGTGGACGGGGAGTACATCAAGCAGGATGCAGACGACTTCATCAAGCTTCAAGGGCCGGCGGCCTTCGAGCGGCTTTTGACCGGCAGCGAAAATGGCGTGGAGTTCCGACTGGATCAGATCGCCGGGAAGTACGACCTGACGGATGACACCCAGCGCATCGCCTATGCACAGGAGGTCAGCGAGGAGCTGGCCAAGCTGGAGAACGCCGTGGAGCGGGAGGTATACACCACCCGTGCCGCTCAGGCGGCGGGCCTGACGCCTGAGGCCATGCGTCTGGAGGTGGAGCGTACCCTGCGGCGAAAGCTGGGCAAGGAGCGCAAGGCCCTCCGGCGCCGGGAGCTGAATCCCGCCGTGTCGGTACAGCCCCAGGAGCGAGGCATCCGCTACACGAACGTGCGGAGCGCCATGGCGGAGGAAGGGGTGCTGCGCCTGCTGCTGAAGGACGAGAGCGTCTTTCCGGAGGAGGCGCCCCTGCGGCCGGAGGAGTTTTCCTCGCCGCTGCTGGGCCGGGTGTTTGACCGCCTGTGGCAGCTGCGGCAGGAGGGACGGCCCCTCAGCGTGGCCGGACTCAGCGGAGAGCTGTCCGGCGAGGAAATGAGTCATCTCACCGGCGTATTGCAGAAGCCGGAGGCCACGGCCTCGGCCCAGCGGGCGCTGGCGGATTATATACGCATCATCCGGGAGGAGGCGCGGAAGCGGGACGCACAGGGCGATCCCCTTCTGGCGGCTCAGGAGAAGTATAAAGAAAAAAAGGGTTACGGAGGAAAGCAAGCATGAGTGAGAAGTTGAATCAGCAGCTGGAGCAGCAGGATCTGGAGGCCATGGCCGACCAGCTTTTGGCGGAGGATGCCGCCAAGCGGGAGAAAGAGGACTCCAAATCCCGCAAGAAGCTGGACGATAAGACCATTGCCGCCCTTCCAGCGGCGACCCTCATCACCGCAAACGAGAAATTGAAGGATCTGCTGGCCAAGGGCTGCAAGACCGGGAAGCTGGACCCCGGCGAGCTGTCGGACGTGGTGGATACCATGGATCTGGACGGCGACCAGATGGACCACATCTACGATTCGCTGGCGGATCTGGGCATCGAGGTGGGCAGCGATGAGTTCCTGACGGACCTGCCCGATGACGGGGAGCCGCCTCTGGAGGAGATTGCCGAGATCGAGGAAGAGGAGCTGGTGGACCCCAACACGCTGGTGGACAGCTTCAACATCGACGACCCCGTGCGGATGTATCTGAAGGAGATCGGTAAGGTGCCGTTGCTGACGGCGGACGAGGAGATTCGTCTGGCCACGGCCATGTCCGCCGGCAACGCCGCCAAGGAGCGTATGGCGGCAGCGGAGAAGGAGAGCGAGGTCATCCCGGAGGAGGAGCTGGCCGCCCTGAAAAAGGACGTGAAGCAGGGGGAGAAGGCCAAGCAGAAGCTGGCGGAGGCCAACCTGCGTCTGGTGGTGTCTATCGCCAAGCGGTATGTGGGCCGTGGGATGCTGTTTCTGGATCTGATCCAGGAGGGCAATCTGGGCCTGATCAAGGCCGTGGAGAAGTTCGACTACACCAAGGGCTATAAGTTCTCCACCTACGCCACGTGGTGGATCCGGCAGGCCATCAGCCGGGCCATTGCCGATCAGGCTCGTACCATCCGCATCCCCGTCCACATGGTGGAGACCATCAACAAGGTCATCCGGGTATCCCGGCAGCTGATGCAGGAGCTGGGCCACGACCCCTCGCCGGAGGAGATCTCCGAGGAGATGGGGATGCCTGTGGACAAGGTGCGGGAAATTCTGAAGATCGCACAGGAGCCGGTGTCGCTGGAGACGCCCATCGGCGAGGAGGAGGATTCCCATCTGGGAGATTTCATCCCCGACGAGGGGGTGTCCGAGCCCAGCGAGGCCGCCAGCTTCACCCTGCTGAAGGAGCAGCTGGTGGACGTGCTCAGCACCCTGACGCCCCGTGAGGAGAAGGTGCTGAAGCTGCGCTTCGGCATTGAGGACGGACGCACCCGCACGCTGGAGGAGGTGGGCAAGGAGTTCAACGTCACCCGTGAGCGCATCCGCCAGATCGAGGCCAAGGCCCTGCGGAAGCTCCGCCACCCCTCCCGCAGCAAGAAGCTGAAGGATTTCCTGAACTGAGGTGAGCGGGCATGATCGTTTCCTTTGATCGTCTGCCGGAGCAGCTGGTGTCCGGCTTCAAGGGCGGGGACGGTGTGGTGTCCGTCCGGGCCTATGACGATGACATGGGCCGCATTTTGCAGCTGACGGTGTCGGTGGGTGGCAGCATCGGCCCCCACACCCACACCGACAACTGCGAGGTGATGTGCATCGTCTCCGGCACGGGGCTGTGCCATGACGACGGCACGGAGGTGACCCTGACCCCCGGTATGTGGCACTACTGTCCCCAAGGCCACAGCCACAGCGTCCGCAACACCGGCGAAGAGCCGCTGGTGATCCGTGCGGTGCTGCCCAAGGGCAGATAATGGGGATTTAGACGAAATCCGGAGGAAATGCTTCGGGAAATTTGGAACAATCGGGGAAATCCCGGAAAAGACTTGACAAGAGGGGATGGGAGGGGGTACAATGCCACCATCCCAAGAATGCTTGAGGAAAGGACGGACGGCACCATGAAGAAGCTGCGTACCAACATGATGATGCTGGGGATGTGCATGGGCTCCATGTGCATGCGTCGCTGCGCCAATTCGGTCGTCTGCTTTCCGGCATCTGTTCTGTGATCCATACACTTGGGAAACCAAGTTTACGAACAGCGGAAGGTCGAATGACCTCCCGCTGTTTTATTTTGTCAAAAAGGAGCTGATCCCTTTGATCCTGCTGACCAAGCGAATGTGTCCTCCGGACACGGTATCTATTATGAATTGCACAGACGAGAGGGACTGCCGAAGTGTCCCGATACAATAACTATTTATGAAAGAAGATAAAGGAGAAATCATCATGAAACGTTCCGTATTTGCAAAGATCGCCACGCTGGCTTTGGCGCTGGTACTGGTTCTGAGTCTGGCCGCCTGCGGTAAAAAGTCCGACAGCGGCGTGAAAATTCTGGTCCCCAACGACACCACCAACGAAGCCCGTGCGCTGCTGCTGCTGCAGGAGAACGGCATCATCACCCTGAAGGACGGTGCTGGCATCACCGCCACCAAGAACGACATTGTGGATAATCCCTACAATGTGGAGATCGTGGAGGCCGAGGCTGCTCAGCTGCCCTCCCTGCTGGCGGATGCCGAGTACGCCGTCATCAACAGCAACTACGCCATCAACGCCGGCCTGAACCCCGTGAAGGACTCCCTGCTCATCGAGGGCTCCGCCTCCGCCTATGCCAACATTCTGGCCGTGAAGGAGGGCGCTGAGAACACCGATGCCGTTAAGGCGCTGAAGGCTGCTCTGGAGAGCCAGCAGGTGGTGGACTACATCAACGAGAAGTATGACGGCTCTGTGGTGTCCGTGGTCACCAATCCCACCGATGGCTATGATGCCTCTGTGAACTATGATGCTCTGAACGGCACCACCATCTCCATCGCCGCCTCCCCCACGCCCCACGCCGAAATTCTGGAGGTCGCAAAGCAGATCCTGGCAGCCAAGGGCGTGACGCTGGACATTCAGGTCTACAACGACTATGTGGTACCCAATACCGTGGTGGATGACGGCACCGTCACCGCCAACTACTTCCAGCACCTGCCCTATCTGGAGGACTTCAACGCTCAGAACAACACCCACATCGTGTCCGTGGGCGGCATCCACGTGGAGCCCATGGGCCTGTACGGCGGCAAGCAGACCACGCTGGACGCCATCAGCGGTAAGTAAGAGAGAGGAGGGGAGACGTCCGTGATCGAATTAAAGCACGTCAGTAAGACCTTTGACTCCGATTCTGGAGGGGTAGATGCGTTGAAGGACGTCTCCCTGACCATTGAGGACGGGGACATCTACGGCATCATCGGCATGAGCGGTGCCGGTAAGAGCACGCTGGTGCGGTGTATCAATCTGCTGGAAAAGCCCACGGCGGGCGAGGTGGTGGTGGACGGCCAGCGGCTGGACACCATGACTCCGGCGCAGCTGCGGGCGGCCCGTCGGGAGATCACCATGATCTTCCAGCGGTTTAATCTGCTGATGCAGCGTACCTGCCTGCAAAATGTGTGCTTCCCCATGGAGCTGTCCGGGGTGAAGAAGGCGGACGCCGTCCGCCGGGCCAAGGAGCTGCTGGAGCTGGTGGGCCTGCCGGATAAGGCACAGGCCTACCCGGCGCAGCTGTCCGGCGGCCAGCAGCAGCGTGTGGCCATTGCCCGTGCGCTGGCTACCCAGCCCAAGGTGCTGCTGTGCGACGAGGCCACCAGTGCTCTGGATCCCAACACCACGCACCAGATCCTGGAGCTGATCCGGGATATCAATCAGAAGTTGGGCATCACTGTGGTGGTCATCACCCACCAGATGAGCGTGGTCAAGACCATCTGTAATCATGTGGCTATTCTGGATGGCGGCGTGGTGGCGGAGAAGGGGCTTGTGTCCGAAGTGTTCGCCGCTCCCAAGTCCGCCGCAGGACGGCGGCTGGTGTTCCCCGGCGGCGCCGATGCGCTGGTGTCCGACCCGCAGGCGGTGCGCCGGGTGCGGTTGACCTTCCGGGACAGCGTCACCACCGGCACGCCGCTGGTGGCGAGACTGGCCTCCGAGGAGGGCATCCTCTGCACGGTGATCTCCGCCTCCACCCAGAAGCTGTCGGAGGAGGTCTATGGCAGTATGCTGCTGGGCATCCCCAGCGGCCAGTTCCAGCGGGCCATGGATTATATCGGTACCATGAGCAACATTCGGGTAGAGGAGGTAGATGGCCATGTACAGTGATCTGTTTTCGGCAAGCTCCGTGCAGGATCTGATGGTGGTGCTGCCCAGCCTGCCCTACGCCATTTGGGAGACATTCTATGTGACGGTGCTCAGCACCCTGTTGTCGTTGGTGCTGGGGCTGCCGCTGGGCGTTCTGCTGGTGGCGGGGGAGAAGAACGGCGTGTTGCCGCTGCCCCGCTGGCTGCTGCAGGTGCTCAATGTCATCATCAACCTTCTGCGCTCGGTTCCTTTCCTGATCCTGATGATCATGGTGTTCCCCCTGTCCCGGCTCATCATTGGCACGGCGGTGGGTACCACAGCCACCATCGTTCCGCTGGTGGTGGCGGCATTCCCATTTGTGGCCCGCCTGGTGGAGAGCAGTCTTCGTGAGGTGGACCCCAATATCATCGAGGCGGCACAGAGTATGGGTGCTACCCCCCTGCAGATCATCTGCAAGGTCATGATCCCGGAGAGCGTGCCGTCCCTGATCCAGAACGTCACCATCGCCCTGACCACCATTCTGGGTTACTCCGCCATGAGCGGTATCATCGGCGGCGGCGGTCTGGGTAAGATCGCCATCGACTACGGCTACTATCGCTACAAGTATCTGGTGATGCTGGTGGCGGTGGTGATTCTGATCCTGCTGGTGCAGCTGTTCCAGAGCTTGGGTACATGGCTGGCCCGCCGCAGCGATAAGCGGCTGAAAAAGTAAAATCTGCGTGAAGCATGAAAAAGATGCCCGTGGTACAATGTACCACGGGCATCTTTTTCATGATATCGGGACGTCAGCCCCGCATTTTGGCCTCGATGGCCTTGCCGGTGGGAGTGTCCGCCAGACCGCCCAGCGCGGTCTCCCGGAACTCCACGGGGATGCGGCGGCCCACCTCGCCCATGGTGTCGATGACCTCGTCCACGGGGATGCGGCTCTCGATGCCCGCCAGCGCCATATCCGCCGCACTGACGGCGTTGACGGCGCCGATGACATTGCGTTTGACGCAAGGAACCTCCACAAGACCCGCCACCGGGTCGCAGATCAGGCCCAGCAGATTCTTCAGGGCCATGGCCACGGCGTGGCAGATCTGCTGGCCGCTGCCGCCCCGGAGGGCCACCAGAGCCCCCGCCGCCATGGCGCTGGCGGTGCCGATCTCCGCCTGACAGCCGCCGGCAGCACCGGCGATACAGGCCCGATAGGCGATGACGGCACCGATGCCGCTGGCTACATATAGTGCCTCCAGAATCTGGCGCTGGTTCAGCTCCTCATACTTGCACAGGGGCAGCAGCACTGCCGGCAGTACGCCGCAGGCTCCCGCCGTGGGGGCCGCCACGATGCGGCGCATACAGGCGTTGGACTCCGCCATGCTGAGGGCCTCTGCGATGACCTCGCTGACGTAGCCGCCGGACATGGCCTTGCCCCGGATGGCGTACTGGCGCATTTTCAGACCGTCGCCCCCCACCAGCCCGCTGACGCTGCGGCGGTCGCCGGTATAGCTGTCGGAGGCGTCTACCATGGCCTGCCATGTGGTGAGCATCTTGGCCAGAGAGGACTCCCGGCTCACCTGCCGCTCCTCCATGTCCGCTGCCAGCACCACCTCCCAGAACTCCTTGCCCTCCTGCTCCATGCAGTGCAGGATATCCGCCATCGAATCAAGAGACATGATCCTCGTCCTCCTTATCATAGTAGGTCACCGACAGGATGCCCGGCAGCTCCGCCAGAAAGCTCACCTGATGGGGCTTAATGTGCTGATCCGTCTCGATGACCATCAGGGCATCGCCGTCCCGCTTGTGGCGGCACAGGCTCATATTGGCCACGTTGATCCGCAGCTGGCTGAGGATGGTGGTGACGGCGGCCAGAGTACCGTTTTCATCGTGGTTGCGGACCACCAGCGTGTTGTAGTCTCCGGTGAAGCTGACGTCGATGCCGTCCAGCTTGTTCACCACGATGCGGCCGCCGCCGATGGAGGCGGCCTGCAGCTCCAGCTGCTTGCCGTGGGCGTCCCGGACCTCGATGACCGCCGTGTTGGGGTGGGCGTCCCGCAGGTCGATCTTATCCACGGTGAAGTGCAGACCCGCCTTCTCCGCCTCCTGAAAGGCGAAGGGGATCCGCATATCGTCGGGGTTCATGCCCAGCAGACCCGCCACCAGCGCCCGATCGGTGCCGTGGCCGGAGCCGGTCTCGGCAAAGGAGCCGTGGAGGTGGATCCTGGCCTCCATCGGCTCACCGCCCAGCAGTGTACGGGCCATCTTGCCGATGCGGGCCGCTCCGGCGGTGTGGGAGCTGGAGGGACCCACCATCACCGGGCCTAAAATATCGAAAATGTCCATGTAACATGGCCTCCTGTCGTGATATGTACCATACGTTCGGTATCATACCACATCCCAATGCAAAAAGCGAGAGGGTTTCAGAAAAATTTTCAGCTTTGGGCGGGGTATATCATTTTTCTTGTTTTTTCGCCCGGTACAGAGTATGATGGAGGCAGTATCATGCAGAGAGGAGCACTGCCTATGAAGATCGCACTGGTGGATGATGATCCCAGGGCTCTGGCGCAGCTGGAGCAGTATCTCACCGAGCAGCTGGGTCGGGAGACGGAGATCTCCCACTACGGCAGCGGGGAAGCGCTGCTGGCGGACTGGCGGCCCGGCGCCTTCGAGCTGGTGGTGCTGGATATCTACATGGGCGGCGCCACAGGCATGGAGGTGGCCCGGCGGCTGCGGGCCGGAGACGGACAGGTGCGGCTGGCCTTCGCCACCTCCAGCAACGACTTCGCCAGCGAGAGCTATGAGGTGGGGGCCTGCTACTATCTGCGAAAGCCCTTCCGGCCGGAGGGAGTCCGGGCCATGCTGGAGCGGCTGGATCTGGAGGCGCTGGAGCGCTCCCGCCGGCTGCGGCTGCCGGACGGCAGTCAGGTGGTGCTGCGGAGCATCCGCTACGCCGCCTCCGACGGCCACCGGGTGACGCTGCACTGCAAGGATGGGGACCGTACCCTGCGGACCTCCTTTGCCGCCGTGGAGCCGCTGCTGTGCGCCTATCCGTGTTTCTGCGGCATCTGCCGGGGCGTGGTGGTGAACTTCCACGAGGTGGCTGGCCGGCAGGAGGACGTGTTCCTGCTGAAGGACGGCACCCGTCTGCCCATCAGCCGCCGGAGGTTACGGGAGGTGCAGGAGGCATACTCCGCCTTCCGCTTTGACCGGCTGCGAAAGGACGGTGTCGACTGATGCCGCCGCTGTATCGGATGCTGGAGGTCTGCGTTTATTCGCTGACGAACTTCCTGCCCTTTCTGGCCATGGCCCTCTATCCCTTCCGGCGGAGGCTGCGGTGTTCTCCGGCGGAAGGACTACGACGCCATGCAGGCGTATCTGGATCGGTATCAGGAGACGCTGCCCGACGCCCGGCAGCTGCAATTCTGCGGCAATGCCGCCGTCAATGCCGTACTGTCCTACTTTGCCCAGCAGGCTGCGGCCCAGCAGGTGGACTTCTCCGTGAAGGCCCAGCTGCCGGAGTATACCGGCGTCGCTGACCCGGATCTGGCGGTGCTGTTCGGCAATCTGCTTGAAAACGCCCTCACCGCCTGTATGCAGGAGGCATCGCCCCGCATTGTGGTCCGCATTACCGCCGATGCCCACACCCTCTGCGCCGCCGTGGACAACACCTTCACCGGCGCAGTGCGCCGCACCACCGGCGGATTCCTCTCCACCAAGCACGCCGGACTGGGGCTGGGGACGGCCTCCGTCCGCAGCATCGCTGAGAAGTACCACGGCGTGTGCCGACTGGAACCGAGAGACGGAATGTTCTGCGCCTCCGTGCTGCTGGAGCTGCCACAAGAAGCTGTGAAAAAAGACCGTCGGGATGTCTCACGGAGACATCCCGGCGGTCTTTTTGTATGTCCGTTTATTCCGCCACTACCGGCGCATCCAGCCAGTAGATGACGTAGCACTCCTGCATTTCGCCCATGAAGAAGAAAATGTTCTCCCCCATCTGGATATGCTCCCCGAAGGCCAGATCCGGCACGAACAGACGGCCGCTGGTACGGCCATGCCCCTTGATGGTGAAGCCCTCCGGTGTGGGATGCTTCCGCAGCTCGTTGGCGGCCTCCTCCAGCCCCGGAAAGTGCAGTGTCCGCTCCAACTCCGCCAGCTGCGTGGCCCCATTGATGTACACCAGATTGTTTTCATCCTTGAACCAGTTGATACGCATACGTACCTCCTAAGATGTAGTGTCTCCAGTATACTACAGCTTTTCACCTTTGTCAGCAAAAATTCCCGCCGACGGGTGTGTTCTTCACCCCCTCTGCGTCCCGCCATGGGAAAAGCTCACAAAAAACGGAGAAAAGGTATTGAAAATTTCGATGTTTGATTGTATAATGAAATGAAAATCAGGCAGAGATACTCCGCAACGACGAAAGGAAGCGTATACAAAATGCTGACGGATGAGGAGTTGGCCGCTGTGCCGGAGGAACTCCTGAAGGATCTGCTGCGCTATTCGGAATACGGCTGGCGGGAGAGGCGCATTGTCTCGCTGCTGGCCCGATGCTATCCGGTGGTGCTGACGGAGGCGGACGTGCGCAAGCTGCGCCGTCTGGGGCAGAAGAAACTGTAGCAGATCTGAACCGGCAGGGGGAGACTCCGTAAGGGGAGTCTCCCCGCTATAAAGTATTTGAAACAAAACCCCCGAAAGGGGCGGCTGAGCCGCTCTCTCCGGGGGTTTGTGCACGGGATGCGTTTACAGGTTCTTCTCGTAGGACTCGATCATCTTCTTGAACGTGTGACCCGCAGGAACGCAGGGTTCTGAACCCCTTGCAGCAACTTGGTTTTCCCGCTGTTCGGTCAGTTCCCCGGTGATGATACCCACACGATGCTCGAACTTGCGAAGGTATTTTTCGGTGGTTTCGCCGGTGAAGATCTTGATTTGCAGCAGAAGCGCATTCTCGTCTGTGGGCGTGATAAAGATTTTGTCGATATATTTGTCCACAAACTCTTTCGTGATCACACCGTTTGCCGCATCCCGCTGGGCGTTGGCAAGCACCTTCCTGATCTCGTCGATCTTCCGGCGGAATTCTTCACCCTCCAGTGCGGCCTGTTCCAGTTCCGCGATCTCTTCTTCTGCCGCCCGGATTTCCTCGTTGCAGGCGGCGGTCATGGACTTGAAGTCGGCGTTTGTGATGCTGTCATCTGCGGCGAGCTGCAGGAGCTTGTTTTTCTTCCGATTGGCCATGTCGATGATTTTCTGCTGCTCCTCAATTTTTTGCGGCAGGGCGCCGTTGATGGTCAGCTCGTTGTACATCCGCACATATTCCGCTACCATGCCGTCCGCGTCAGCCTTGGTGTCACGGAACACCTCATACAGCACGGGCTTGATTTCCTCCTCGTAGATGGCAAAGGATCCGCAGGAGTCCGCGCCGTTTTTGATCTTGCCGGAGCAGAGCCACTTGCTGTTTTTGTTTCCACTTTTGTCCCTGGATTCCCGGCGATAGTAGGGCTGCCCGCAATGGGTACACCACAGCTTTCCGGTCAGCAGATTCGCGTGATTGCAGATGCCCTGCCGGTTCTTCACGTCCTCACTGCGGCGTTTGAGAATTTCGTTTGCCTTGTCCCAGAGTTCCTCGGAAACGATAGCCGGGACGATCTCGCCGGTCTCATCTTTGAACATCACCCATTCCTCCGGCGGGAGGAATTTTTGCTTTTTGGTGAACATATCCACCACCTTGACCTTGTTGCCTACATAATATCCCTTGTATTTCGGATTGGAAATCATATTGGCCATGGTAGAGTGGGCAATCTTGTTGCCGTTGAGGTTTCGATAGCCTTTTTCCCAGAACAGCGTCTCGATCTGCTTCATGGAGTATTGGTCGGTGGCGTAGAGTTCAAACAGCTCTCTGACCATGGGGGCCTCGGTCTCGTCGATGACCAGCCGTTTCTGATCCTTTCGGTAGCCAAAAATCCGACTGTTGCCCAGAACCACATTTTGCTTGATGGCCTGCTGATGCCCGAACTTCACACGGGAGGACAGCTTGCGAAGCTCGTCCTGCGCGATGGAGGACATGATCGACAGGCGAAGCTCGGAGTCTTCATCCAGCGTATTGATATTGTCGTTCTGGAAAAAGACGCCGACACCATAGCTCAAAAGCTGCCGGGTGTACTGGATGGAGTCCAATGTGTTTCTGGCAAAACGGGAAATCTCCTTGGTAATGACAAGGTCGAAGCGATCTTCTGCAGCTTCATCCACCATGCGATTAAAGTTCTCTCGTTTCTTGGTGGAGATACCTGAAAGGCCCTCATCAATATAACCGGGAACAAAAGTCCAAGCCCGGTTTTTGCGGATCAGATCTTCGTAGTAGCGGATCTGGTTTTCCAGAGAGTTCAGCTGCTCGTCCGATTCCGAAGAAACACGGGCGTAGTAGGTAACTCTCAGCGGGATGTCATATATGCTTTTCATGCGGAGTTGTTGCCGCACAGCGTGAATATCCATATTCATTCTCCTTGATTTCGCAAAATCATCATCTATATTATAATTATTAGCGAAAAGAAAATCAAGAGGACTGCGTGAAGTCGCAGCCCTCTTGCAATAAAGTTTACATTTATCTGGACAGGCTCTTGGTGGTTCGGGCATCAATCATGTTGATCATCAGATTTCTCTCCCGCTCGGTAATGACACCCTTTTCAAAAAGAACCTGGTTATAATATTTCAACCAAGCTTCCTCAACAAGTACTTTCTTCTGCTGCTCAATACTAACGTTTTTGCTCACTTTTATTGCCATAGAATTCCTCCGTTTCGTGTTTATTATTGCCTCAGATTTCCTGATTTATTCGACCGTGATGCACATATTTCTGCGCTGTGTAAGCACGGATAACCTCGGCGGGGATGGCATCCACGGTACGGCGAAGCTCGTCCAGTTCATTGAGCTTCTGGCTGATTTCAAGCTTCTTCCGCACGCTCTCCTTGGATGCGGAAGAAAGCTTCCTTTCCAGCTCCGCATTTTCTTCGGTCAGTTCCTTGTAGGTCTTGTCGTACTTTTTCAGTTTTGTCCGCATGACCTCCACACCGGGGATATATTTGTCCAGCAGTGCTTCAAGCTCTTCGGCCTTGGCTTTTTTGTTGAACGGGTTACTGTCGTTCAGAATTGCCATGATCTGATCCTTCATTCGGTTCAGATGCACAGCCTCCTTGAAGAGCCTTGGAGGGATGTGGGTACGCCCGGTCTCGCTGGCGCTCTCGCCGCGCTCCAGATCGGGATACTTCTTTACCATGTGCTTCCAGAACTCGTCCTGCCACCAGGTCAGCTTTTTCTTGTTGCCCACGATCTCTTTGGCACTGAGCCGCTTATCTTCCGTCAGCGGGACAAAACAAAGGTGCATATGGGGTGTTTTCTCGTCCATATGCACCACGGCAGATATGATCGTGTCTTTTGACTGATGTTTTTGAATGAAGTCCAGGGCTTCGGTGAAATAGGATTTGACCTCGCTGCGCTTTTTGCCTTTGAAAAACTCCGGGCTGGCTGTCACGAGAGCCTCCACCACTCGCACACTGTCCGAACGGGTGCGGCAGCCTGCCTCGGCAATCTGCTTTTCAGCCTCTGCGCGGTACTTGCGCTCCGGCGTCACCAAATGGAAGTTCAGGTGACTGCGGGAGGTATCTACATCGGGATTGCTGGCGTATTTCTCTTTTGTGCGTTCGTTGTGCGCTTCGATATGCCCGATTTCCGGGCCCTTGTACTTGGCAAAGCGAAGAATGGCGTATTGTGCTTTCATCGGTTATCCCTCCGTTTCTGCCACACGATATCGTAGCCCAGCACGTTCGCCAGTTCTACGACCTCCTTGTATCGGATGCTCTCCCGCTGCAGTTTTGCAGAGAGATTGGAAACGCTGTCGCTCCAATCGTATTCATCGGCCAGCCTGTCCACCAGTTCCTGCATGGTGAAACCGGCACGGACGATCTGTGCCTTTATCTCATTTCTGATGTTCATATCGTTCCTCCTGATTTTGGAAATGAAAACAGCAAAGCCGATGCACTCTCTGGCAAACCGACTTTGCTGTGTGGTGAAATATTCGATTGACTGTAAATCCGTCCAGATTTGACGGTGTGGTGTCCTGTCCGCAAATGGGTATATCTGACTTCACGGAACCGTGGCACATTTCATAAAACCGTGCAGATGCGCACTTTTTAGTAATGCCAGTGCTCGATTCAGAGAAACGTAATTCCGTGAAATCATTTCGTCCTACGGATAAAATTTTTCCTGTTTTCATCTATCTTGAAAATACCCCCGCTTTTTCAGCTCCTTCAAATCCAAAATCACATCTTCGGTGCGGAGCGTGGCAAGGCAACTGAGGGTATAAATGTCGTAGGTGTCATCGATCAGAAGCAGCGTCATCAGCAGTTTCTGGCTTCCGGTCAGATTGCTGTCATAGATATGAAACAGCGACAGTTCCTTGTAATATGGTTTCTTCATTGAATTCCCCCTTTTTGTAATTGAACTTAAAATAATCCATCCCATCCACCCATCTATCCCACACGGGATGCTTGGGATGGATGGGATGGTGGTTTTGTGTTTATTCTCATAAAATCGGTGGTGTTACCAGAGCTTCGATGCCCCAGAAGCCGTTGACACGTTTGCCGAGGCGGCTCATGATGTGGTTGTCGTGCTCCAGACCGAATTCGTCGGCGTGCTTTTTCAGCGTCATGCTCACCGTCCGCGCCGCCAGCGGTTTGTAGGCGTTGTCATTGCACCACATGGAATAGATGGCGTAGAGATCGACGGAGGTGATGGTGCTGTCGGCCTTTAGTCGGATGTACCCCTCCGAGCGCAGGAACAGGAGAACATTGTCCGCCTCCTGTTTGGCTTCCGTGCGGTTGTCCCTGGTACGAGCGCTTTCGGTGAAGCGGTAGTTATTTCCAATCAGTCTCCGCAGACCATCCAGACACCAGAGGAAGATCCCCTCGATTTCGGCACAGAGCTTGTCCGCAAGAAAAGGATCGTCCTCACGGTCAAGGGGCTTCTTTTTCACCGACAGAATCAGCTGCCGCCGGTAGAAGCCGTCCGAGTGGTCGTATAAGGATTCCAGATCGCCGTTGGAAAAGGCCAGAAACCGGACATACATCTGCCCCTGATAGCTCTGCTCGCCCTTTCGCTCCAAGTCCATGGGCATCTCGGCGGTGATCAGCGATTTGAGATAGTGGGTGGATTTCAACGCTTCCATCTTCATGTCATCGTCTACCATCAGAAGCTGGTGCTCCAGATCGGCCCGGGCAAAGGGGCTGCGCTCCACCTTGGCGATACTGCCGTTTTTCAGATTGTCACCCAGCATCTTCTGCATCACCACACCGATGCGGCTTTTTCCCTCGCCGCCGTTGCCTTTGAGCAGCATCATGGTCTGCCCGCGGTTGGTGGGGATGAGGCAGTAGCCGAGATACTCCTGCAGGGTCAGAATGTCCTCATCCTCCAGAAGCTCCGACAAAAAATGCAGCCATGTCACAGGCTGCGGAGCTTCGGGATCATATTTGACCGGCAGGCGGTTGCGGCAGAAGTCTTTTTGCTCGGTGAACTCACCGTTCAGAAACAGCGTACCGTTGGCCACATGGAGCCGATCTTCGTGTACCGGAAGATTGGGTACATAGGCTTCCAGCTTCACCATTTCAAGAAGTCCCGATGCACGTTTGGCAAGGCCGCAGTTGAGATAGGGACGGAGCATCTCGTAGATAGCTTTACGGACGCTTTCTTCATCGTTGATGCGTCCCTCCCTGGTGAAGAAACTGCCGCCCACCCGCACCATAGGGTGCTTCTGCAGAAAGTCCTCACAGAATCCAACCTCATTCAGAAATTTGCCGTCGTACCAGGACGGTCTTTCGGCGTTGTATTCAAGCTTGTCCATTGGCTTCCTCCTTGATCTCCCGCAGCCGCTCCTGCAGGAGCGTGATTTTGTTGTCTTTCATCATGTCGTTTACCAACTCTGTTCGTTCTTCCGGCGAACCTATCGTCAGCAAATCCAACATATACTGTGTACATTCGAGCATATGGCAGGCTTCCACAAAGCGGTCATCCGGATCATCCTCCGGTGTCTGAGGCGAAAAGCGCACCTTCCAATCCTGCAGGATTTGCAGATACTCCCGTAGAACGCGGAAACAAAGACGCTCGTTGTCTGCCTGCGTCCTGTACAAGTTCAGCTTGGTGAGGATGGACGGCTTGTCCTCTTGAACACCGAAGTCTGCCCTCAGTTTCTGCACTGCCTCCATGGCTGTGATACCGAACAGCTTGGATGTGAATTCAATCACATCTCCCTTAGCACCACAGCCGAAGCAATAGAAGTAATCCTCATTTAGCTTCATGCTGGGGTGTCGGTCATTGTGGAATGGACAGCAGACCATTCCGTTTCGGCTGACGCTCAGCCCGAAGTGTTCCGCCGCCATCCTCGGCGTGACCGTGGATTTGACGGCTTCAAAAATTGTCATAGGCATTTCTCCTTTCGATTTTTCAGACAAATTTTCTTTGTCATCTGAATATACGGAGAAAAAGTCTTAGACCGAAAAAATCAGGCAGTTGTGCAAGAAAACAAAAAAGCCCTCCCGAATTCTTGCAAAAATGCAAGTTGGAAGGGTGGAAATATAAAAGTGTGATATTAAAGATCAAAATATGCTATAATAATGTGAGATCGCTGCTTGGCAAACATGAAAATTCACCTTGTGAAGTGAAAATTCACCCAGATAGAGTGAAAGGACGGAATGGAATCAATAAAAATGTGATTCCGTTATCATAAAATCCAATATTTTTGTGATACCATTGCAATTTTGGTCCGAGGAGCGTATAATAATAGTGTGAAATCAAACGCGAAATATCCGAGAAAAGTGTGACGGAGGGATTCTATGGAGCGACTGATCCTGAAACGACTGCTGGAATGGAAAAACTCGCCTTACCGCAAGCCGCTGATCCTCAAAGGAGTGCGGCAGGTGGGCAAAACGTGGATTCTCAAGGAATTCGGCAGACGTTATTATGATAATACAGCCTACTTTAACTTTGATGAACACGAGGAGTATAAGCAGTTCTTTGAAACGACCAAGGACGTCGACCGGCTTCTGCAAAACCTGATGCTGGCCAGCGGACAGAAGATCACACCGGAAAAGACACTCATCATTTTTGACGAAGTACAGGACTGCCCGAAGGTCATCAACTCCATGAAATATTTCTGCGAGAATGCGCCGCAGTATCACATTGCCTGTGCCGGTTCGCTGCTGGGCATAGCACTGGCAAAGCCGTCCTCTTTCCCGGTGGGCAAGGTCAACTTCATGCAGATTGATCCAATGACGTTTACGGAGTTTTTGCTGGCCAACGGTGATGAGAATCTCGCAAACTATCTGGATGCTGTGGATACACTTGAACCGCTTCCGGATGCTTTCTTCAATCCGCTGTATGAGAAGCTCAAAATGTACTATGTCACGGGCGGAATGCCGGAATCTGTGCTCATGTGGACGCAGGCGCGTGACGTGGAGGCCATGCAGGAGGCGCTGTCCGGAATTATCGGCGCATACGAGCGCGACTTTGCCAAACATCCGAATGTCAGCGAATTCCCGAAAATCTCAATGATTTGGAAGTCCGTTCCGTCGCAGCTTGCCCGGGAGAATAAAAAATTCATCTATAAGGTCGTCAAAGAGGGCGCGCGGGCGCGTGAGTATGAGGATGCGCTGCAATGGCTGGTGGATGCCCGGCTTGTCCACAAGGTATACCGCAGCACCGCACCGGGACTTCCGATGTCGGCCTATGACGATCTGTCGGCGTTCAAAATCTATCTGGTGGATGTGGGATTGCTCCGCCGTCTGGCGCAGCTTGCACCGACTGCCTTTGGTGAGGGCAATCGTCTGTTTACCGAGTTCAAAGGAGCGTTGACAGAAAACTATGTGCTGCAAACACTCATCACACAGTTTGAGGTGATGCCCCGTTATTGGAGCCAGAACAATCCTCCCTATGAGGTCGATTTCCTGATTCAGCGCGAAAATGATATTTTCCCGGTGGAGGTCAAGGCAGAAGCCAATACCACCAGCCGGAGTCTGCGAAAATTCAAAGAGCTGTTCCCGGGGCAGGTAAAGCTCCGCATGCGCTTCTCACTGGACAATCTGAAGCTGGATAATGATGTGCTGAATATTCCGCTGTTCATGGCAGATCAGGCAGACCGGCTGATCGGACTGGCATTGGAGAAGAAAGCGTAAAGGGGAGTATACTATGGCCATCAGTAAAAAGCTTGAGATTATATATCACAATGGTCAGCCGGATGGGATTCGCTCCATCCGCCGTCACCTGTCAACAATGACTACCTATGTCATCCCCCGCCCGTTGCTTTCAGAAGCCAAGAAGCTGACCGGTATTAATCGTCCCGGCATCTATTATCTGATCAGCGAAACGGATGACAACAAGATTGCACAGATCTATGTTGGGCAGACCCGAAACGGAGTCAGCAGATTGGATGATCACAATCGTTCAAAAGATTTCTGGAACAAAGCAATCATGTTCCTTGCTGACAACAAGACCTTTTCTCTGGACATGATCAGCGGTCTTGAGGCTTTTGCCATCGGTAAGGCAATTGAAGCGAAGCGCTACAAGGTTGAAAACACGGTGAATCCCAAATACGAGATTGATGAATATGATCTTCCTTTGATTGAGGAAGTGTATGAAGAAATCAAATTCATCATGGCAACCCAGGGTTACAAAATGGAAAACTCCAAAACAACTCTGAATGAAGCCAACACATTGCATACTACCCGCAATGGTGTCCAGGCACTTGGTGTGTATGATGGAGAAAAATTTGAAGTTCTTGAAGGTTCTGAAATTGATATGAGCCGCAAGTGCCATTCAGATAATATTGAGAAGCTTCGGCAAACCGCCATTCAAAACGGGAACATAGTTTGCAGCGGTGACAAACATATCCTGAATGTTTCTGTCCCGTTTACTTCTCCCAGTTCGGCAGCAATGTTTGTGCTTGGTGGAAGCACCAACGGATGGATCGAATGGAAAAACAAAGACGGCAAAACACTTGATGAAATGTACCGAAAGTAACAATGGGTAATTGATACCGTAAATAGAGCGAGGAGGTGTGGCGTATGAGCAACGAGAGTGTATATCTTCCCGGTAAAATCCGTGATCGCATACAGGACTTGATGAAGTCGCATAAGGTCACGCAGGCTGAGCTTGCTGCTCGCATCGGCTGTTCGGAAAGTATGCTGAGCCGTTTCATCAGCGGCAAGACGGACAAGCTGGGCGACGAAAATATCATCCGGATTGCCCGTGTGTTCAATGTCTCCACCGACTTCCTGCTTGGCGAAGTCGATATCCCTGACCGCCTGAATTATGATATTTCCGAACTTGGCCTGTCCGTGCAGGCAGCGAGAAATCTGTATACCCATAGAGTCAATCCGCAGGTGGTCAATGCGCTGCTTGAAAATCCGGAGTTTGCCAACACCACAAATCTGATCTCCGGTTATTTGGATGACGAACTCGCCAAGGGATTTGCCGCGCAGAATCAGTTGTACGCAACCGTCGCCGGTATGCTGAGGGGTCAGCCTGACGCTGTCGATGACATAAAGAAATTGCAGGCCCCGGTATATCAGGCAGACCTGACGGCGATCCAGCGGTCATTCATGGCTGCGGTGCAGGCCGTAAAGAAAGAATTCGGCAACGATCTGCAGGCATCCCGGGAATTGACCGCACAAGCAGCGAAAAAGATTTATGCCGAGCTGACCAAGGGACAGCATAAGCCAAACCGTAAAATCACGCCGGAGCAGATCGGTGAGGTGGTCGCACAGTCCGTTTCTCATCTGCCCGGTGTCGATACGGAAATGGTCAAGCAGATGTTCCTTGCGATGACCGGCACGGTAACGAATCATGAAAAGAGACCAGATGACCAATGAACAGCTCTGTGCATTGGCCAAGCAGGGCAACGCCGATGCGCAGAATCTGCTGATTGAAAAGAATCTCCGCTTCGTCAAAAAGACAGCCCATGAGGTGTGGAACACGCAGCCCGAACTGAATTGTTCTCTACATATTGCCCTTGATGATCTGGCACAGGAAGGAGCGTTGGGGTTGCTCGGCTGCATCGAGAGCTACAATCCCGACAGCGGCAATCTATTTCTGACCTATGCTACTCCCGCAATACGGAACGCCATGATCGATTACATCCGTTCGCAGAGCGTGTCCTTTGAGGCGAAGAATCTGAACAACATCATTTCGCTGGATGAACTGGCGAAGGACGAGGTGCGGAGCAAGCATCATTTCATTGCCGACCCCACCAGACAGACGCCGGAGCAGGTTTATCTGGCTCAGGAGCGAATTAACGATATTCACCACGCTCTGTACATGATCGAGGACAGAGAGGAACAGTATCTGCGTTACCGTTTTGGCTTCGACGATGATATGGAGCATCCGCTGACAGAAACGGCAAAGCATTTTCATCTGTCCGAAAGCAGAGCGAAGAAAACGGAAGCGCTTGCCCTGGATAACGTGTGGTTGGAACTGCCGTGGTGGTATTAGGAGAACGGGGATGCGTCGCTGCGGCGGGCTTTATATACCTCTTGCTCCCCCGGTGATGCCGCACAGCGTCGGTCGCTGACCTCCGCTATGCCGCACCACCTACACCCGAAGAACGAATATCCGCAAGCCTCCCGTGCTTGCAAATATTTGTCCTTCTGCTGCCACTGGAAACGGTTTGTCCGATACGGCGACAGTCCCTTTCCCGCGTCAGCGGTCGCAAAAGGTATAACACACTAGACTTTGCAGAGCAAAATCGTGTGCCAACAGGATGCTGCTCGCCCCTATTGGAAACCCAGAGCCAAGGGGATATTCCCCTCTGGACACCCTATGTTTTCTTCGCAGGTTGGTACCCAAACTGTAAAAATGCAGTTTGTTACCGGTGCGAAGAAAAAACAAAAGGAAGCATCTGCGCTGTGATCGTGAGAGCGCAAATCTTCCTTTTGGTGCTGACAACCTGAAATTGATTTGGTGCAATTTCAAATTGTCAGCATCTGCTGCGGCAGAAAAATTGAGTAGTACACCAACATAAAAACGTGTTGCATTCCATATCAGGAGGTAGAGTTATGGCAATTGATAAAAAGGCATTATCAGAGGCCGACATCCGAACTAAATATATCACTTCTGCGATCGAACAGGCTGGTTGGGATAAAATGTCTCAAATGCGGGAGGAATATTCCATTACCGCTGGGCGCATCATTGCTCGTGGGCAGGTTTGCAAACGGGAAAAGCCGTTAAAGGCGGACTATGTTCTTTTTTATAAGCCCAATAAACCGATTGCCATTGTTGAAGCAAAGGACAACAACCATTCCATGTCTGATGGTATGCAACAGGCGTTGAACTACGCTCAAATGATGAATGTGCCTTTTGTGTTCTCGTCCAATGGTGATGGATTTGTTTTCCACAATCGCTACATACAGGAGGGCGAAATGGAAACTGTTCTCCCACTCGATGGATTTCCGTCGCCTGAAACTCTTTGGAAAATGTATGTGGAGCAAAACGGCATCGGCCCCGCTCAGAGCAAAATTATTGACGAGCCTTATTATGTTGATAATCCGAACAAACAGCCTCGGTATTATCAGATCAATGCAATCAATAGAACTGTGGAAGCGATTGCAGCCGGTCAGGATCGAGTGCTGTTGGTGATGGCTACAGGTACGGGCAAAACATATACGGCATTCCAGATCATCTGGCGTTTGTGGAAAGCGGGAATCAAAAAAAGAATTCTGTTCCTCGCAGACCGTACCGCTTTGATTTCGCAAACCTTCACAAATGATTTTGCGCCCTTTAAGGATAAGATGACTTGGGTGACTAAGCAGAACTTTGATACCGCCCACGAAATTTACTTGGGATTGTATCAGGGCTTAACAGGTGAAGACGAAGACGCCAACAGCTTGTTTAAGCAGTTCAGCCCCTCGTTCTTCGATTTGATTGTGGTGGATGAGTGTCACCGTGGCAGCGCAAAAGCTGATAGCCAGTGGCGTGAGGTTCTGGAATACTTCTCTGCCGCAACGCAGATTGGTCTTACTGCAACACCCAAAGAAACCAAGGAAGTTTCCAACATTGACTATTTTGGAGATCCCGTCTACACCTACACTCTGAAACAAGGCATCAACGATGGCTACCTCGCTCCGTATCGTGTTATCCGTGTATTCTTTGACAAAGATGTCGAAGGATTCGTTCCCTACACCGGACAGACGGATGACAACGGCGAAGTGATTGATGACCGGATTTACAATGCGCTGGATTTTGATAGAAATATCGTTCTTGAACAGCGTACCAAGTTGGTTGCAAAAACGGTATCAGATTATCTGAAAAAGCATAATTGCCGTATGGACAAGACCATATTCTTCTGCGTCGATCAGGAACACGCAGACAGAATGCGTCGGGCTTTGGTGAACGAGAACTCCGACATGATGGCAGTCGATGAGCGCTATGTTATGCGAATTACATCCAACGACGAAGCCGGTGTCGATCAACTTGATAATTTCCGTAATGTAGAAAGCCAGTATCCCGTGCTGGTTACAACCTCCAAGCTGCTGTCTACCGGCGTCGATGTTCAGACGATCAAATACATCGTTTTGGATTCTAACATTCGTTCCATGACCGAGTTCAAGCAGATTATCGGTCGTGGCACTCGTGTGCGAGAGGACCTTGGTAAACTTTACTTCACAATTTTTGACTTCCGTGATGTTACTCGCCTGTTTTATGACCCTGATTTCGATGGCCCGTGTGAACAGGACGAAGATTTCGATCCGACAAAGGGAGACCACGGCGCCCCTCCGCCTAAGCCCCCGAAGCCGGTCAATCCGCAGAAGAAATATATGGTTAGCGGTGAGCCGGTTACCATCCTTAAAAAGATGGTGCAGTACATGGATCGGGATGGCAAGCTCATTACCGAAAGCCTGATTGACTATACTAAGAAAAATGTTCTTAATCAGTATGCAACGCTGGATGATTTCCTGTCTGCCTGGGGAGCCGCCGAGCGCAAGGGAGTCATCATCAAGGAGATGGAGGAACATGGAATCCTGTTCTCTGAACTTTGTGAGCAAATCAATCAGGATCTCGATCCCTTTGATCTGATTTGTCATATCGTGTTTGACCAGCCGCCGCTTACCAGAAGGGAACGAGCAAATAATGTGAGGAAGCGCAACTATTTCACCAAATACGGAGAAAAAGCTGCTGAGATTCTGGATGCGCTGCTTACCAAATATGCCGACTCCGGTTTGCCTGACTTGGAGAACGTGGATGTGCTGAAGGTCGATCCTATCAAGCAATATGGAACCCAAGTGTATATCGTCAACACGATCTTCGGTGGTATTGCAAAATTCCGACAGGCGATTAAGGATTTGGAGGCTGCTATCTACGCAGCGTAAAGGAGAACAATTACTATGGCAATGTCCGCTTTGATAAAATCACTGGAAGACATCATGCGCAAAGACGCAGGCCTGAACGGTGATGCACAATATATTGAACAGATTACCTGGCTCCTATTTCTGAAGGCTTTTGATGCCAAGGAAATGGAGTGGGAATTCCGACCTGAGTACCGTGGCAGCACAATTCCAGAAGGCTACCGCTGGCGTGATTGGGCGGATGATAATGAAGGTATCACTGGCGATGCCCTGATTAAATTTGTGGATGAGCTGTTTGACAAATTGAAGAAGTTGGATGTATCCGATGGCGATCTCAAAAAGTTTGTAGTTCGCAATGTATTTACGGACATCAACAACTACATGAAATCCGGTATCTATCTGCGTCAGCTCATTAACCGTATCAACGAAAAGGTTGATTTTATCGATGCTACCCAGAAGCATACCTTTAATGAGCTGTATGAAGGCATGCTTAAGGATCTGCAAAGTGCAGGTCGTGCCGGTGAGTTTTATACGCCTCGCCCGGTGACCAACTTTATCGTAGAGAAAATCGACCCCAAATTGGGCGAGACCGTTCTTGATCCTGCCTGTGGAACCGGTGGTTTCTTAACCAGTACCATTGCACACATGGGTAGTATCACGACCACCGAGCAGCTCAACACCCTGCAAACCACGATTTTCGGTTGGGAGAAAAAGCCTCTGCCGTATCTGTTGGCTATGACCAATCTGATTTTGCATGATATTGAAACCCCGCAGATTCGCCACATCAACTCCTTGAACAGACCTGTGACCGATTATTCTGCCAAGGACAGAGTAGATGTTATTGTTGCAAATCCTCCCTTTGGCGGTGCTGAAGATGACGCTGTAAAACAAAACTTCCCGGCAGAGTTCCGTACCAGCGAAACCGCTGACCTTTTCCTTGTGCTGATGATGCATCTGTTAAAGGATAAGGGGCGTTGCGGCGTGGTTCTTCCCGATGGCTTTATGTTCGGTGACGGCGTAAAGGCCACTATCAAAAAGAGAATGCTGGACGAGTACGGCTTGCACACCATTATTCGCTTGCCGCAGGTATTTAAGCCCTATGCCAGCGTCAATACGAACCTGCTGTTCTTCCAGAAGGGCGTTCCCAGCCGTGGTGTTTGGTTCTATCGCTTGGACTACCCGGAAGGAGTTAAGAGTTTTACAAAGACCAAGCCCATGCTGGACAAGCACTTCGATCCGGTTCGTGAATGGTGGGCTGATAAACAGCCAATCGAGGTAGACGGGAAAGATAAGGCCAGATTCTTCACTGTAGATGAATTGGTAGCTTTGAATTACGATTTTGACAAATGCTGTCCTTTCCCCCACGAAGAGGAAGAAATTCTGGAACCTGCCGAACTCATTGCACGCTATCAGGCGGAGCGTGCCGAATTAAACGCCAACATTGACCGCATTTTGGCAGACATTTCTGCCATGCTGGAGGTAAAAGAATTATGACCGCACAGGACTTGAAAAAATCCATACTTCAACTTGCTGTGCAGGGGAAACTGGTGCCTCAAAGTCCAGATGATGAACCGGCATCTGAATTAATAAAGCGTATTGCTGATGAGCGTACTCGCAGAATGGCAGCAGGAACGCTTGTGGTGGATAAGAAGCATACTGCCGATCCGATCACCGCAGACGATATTCTTTATGATCTTCCGGAAAACTGGAAATGGGCTCGTTTTGCGGATATCGTTACATTCAACGCCGGAAAAACACCACAGCGGCAAAACACTGGCTATTGGAGCATCGGAGAATATCCCTGGGTTTCTATTGCAGATATGCAGTCTGATTCTATAACAACCACCACGAAAGAAAGTATCAGCAAAACAGCCTTTGATGATTGTTTTTCCGGGAAAATTTCTCCCGCTGGAACAATGATAATGAGCTTCAAGCTGACAATCGGAAAGGTGAGCGTTCTCGGAATGGATGCTGTCCACAATGAAGCAATTATCAGCATATATCCTACTGCACCTGTTGAGGATAGCCGGATATTACAGAAATGGCTGTTTAAGATTATGCCCCTTGTTGCAGCAACAGGAAATTCAAAAAACGCCATCAAAGGAAAAACATTAAATGCAACCTCTATAAGTAATTTGATGATTCCTGTGCCGCCACTTGCAGAGCAGGAACGAATTGTCGCCAAAATCGAGGAGCTTTTGCCATTCGTAAGCGAATATGATGAGGCAGAAAAACGGCTATCTGCACTGAATGCCGGATTCCCTGATAAACTTCGCAAATCTATTTTGCAGCAAGCAGTACAGGGGAAGCTTACCGAACGCAGCCCTTCGGATGAGCCTGCATCAGAGCTGCTGAAACGAATCCAGACGGAAAAAGCCAAACTCATAGCCGAGGGGAAGATAAAAATGGAAAAGCCTTTACCGCCGATTACAGAGGATGACTGCCCATTTGAAATTCCTGATGAATGGGAATGGGTTCGCTTGACTGATGTGGGTGAAGTTTCCAGGGGTCGCTCAAAACATCGCCCAAGAAATGATGCGATATTGTATAGGGATGGAAAATATCCATTGGTTCAAACAGGTGATGTAGCTCGTTCTGGTGGACTGATCACATCGTGTTCCTCGTTCTACAACGATGTTGGTCTGGCTCAGAGTCGTATGTGGCCTAAAGGTACGCTGTGTTTGACTATAGCAGCAAATATTGCCGATGTCGGGATTTTGGATTTTGATGCCTGTTTCCCTGACAGTGTTGTTGGCTTTAACGCATTTAGTCCAATAACCTCAAACAAGTACTTCCTCTATATGCTTATGGCTTACAAAGCCATTCTTGACAGAATGGCAACAAGATCGGCACAGAAAAACATCAATCTGGAGACGATTGCATCCTTAGCTTATCCTCTTCCTCCGTTAGCCGAACAGAAGCGCATTGTGGAGCGTGTGGAGGAATTGTTGGCGGACTGCGATATGTTGAAATCAGTGCATTAAGGAGAGTAAGTTATGGATATAGAGATAATTAGAAAAATAGATTTCGGAGAAATTGATGGCTATGGTGACCCCAACCTCGAAAAGTACTTTTTAGACAATGGTTATTGGAGCAAAATTATTGATAGCAACGTATTTTTTGTCGTCGGGAAAAAAGGGACAGGAAAATCTGCTATCTATCGAATGATTGAGCAAGCGTCATTACATAACGGCTGTTTAGTGATAAACAAAGATTTCGGTGAATTCCCTTTCGAAAAGCTACTGAGTTTGCAAGATGATAACTTTGCTAAACCGAATCAATATCAAACGATTTGGAAAAACGTCATTTTTAATTTGTTCATTCAAGCTATCGCCAGTCTTCCGGATGAAGACAACGACTATTACCGAGAGATCAAAGCTTATAAAGAGATGTATTTGGGTAATGCATTAGATCTGCACAAGGAAATCGTGTCAAAAGCTGTTAAGAGCCAAGGAAGTCTTCTCGCACATGGTGTCGGAGTGGGCGTTGAAAAAGGTGTCCAGTGTGATTTTAGATATAGCGAAGACAATATAACAACTATCAACTCCACGTTGTCCAGTTTGCTTGAAAACTATTTTATTACAACGGAATCTGAGGCCAAAATTGTTGTCCAGTTTGATAGACTGGATGACAATTATAATCAATACCAAGATCTGGAAGAGTATTATCAGGCAATTATCAGTTTGTTTAAGGCGGTGTATAACTACAATCAATCGCTCCGTGCAAAAGCAGTGCGGAATGCTAAAGTTGTACTATATATCCGGTCTGATATTATGAAAGCCATGGCTGTTCGTGATGCAGAAAGTGCCCGATGGGATGATTTCAGAATTGACTTGGACTGGCGTGTTAACAATCTAAAAGAAATCTATGATTCCGATCTTTACAAAATGGTTATGAAGAGAATTGCCGTATCATGCCCTGCTGTCGCAGACAAGGATTTTGGAGAAATTTTTGTGTCGGGGAGTGATTTGAAAAGGGATTATCAAGTACATGATCTGTTCAAAACTCTTGTTCTTCAAACGTTATTCAGACCACGTGACTTGATTAAGCTGCTAAAAACATTGCAGAGTGCAATTTTAAGCAAAGGAACACTTAATAGTGCCGTTTATGGTGATGCATTAAAAAAGTACTCTAACTGGCTTGTGAATACAGAACTTGCAAACGAAATTAACCCTGTGCTGCGAGAGGATTATCCATACGTAATTGAACTGCTCCGTCTCTGTGGTTCCAGAAATCTCAGTGTTAAAATATTTACCGAAAGATATAATTCGGTTAAGCATGAGTTCGCGTTGAAACCCTTGGAACTGCTGAATTATTTGTACGGTGTAGGAGTAATCGAAAACTCTTGGAAAAACAAAGCTACTGGGAAATATATGCACCGATCAATTTTTAGAAACGAGGGAGATTTTGACCGTAATCTGAACTTCCGAATTCTCCCTGCTGTATGGAGCGGGTTAACGGTATAAACTACAGCACGAGGGGCGATTTATAGATGCACTATTTGATATTTACAGATGAAGCGGGTGCGTATAAAGGCCAAACAACGCTTGAGTTCCGCAAGCGGCACCCTTTCTATGTGCGCTCCAATGTGATGATCTCTATGGATGACTACAGAGACTTCCAAAAAGAGATGCAGACCCTCAATGGTATGTATGAAATCCCTGTCGGCGAGGAAGTGAAATGGAGCGACCTCTGGGAAAAGATGCGTAATCGTCCCCGGACTGCGGCGATAGCAGCAATGAGCAGTGATCGGCTGAAGGGGTATTATCGAAAGGTTTTGGAGTGCGCATCACAAAAATCTTCATTGCAATACATATTCACGCTAACAAATGTGTACGAGCAATATAGCCTGTTGGCAGAACGGCATATATACAAGTTCCACCTGCAGGAAGCGTTTCAGCGTGTTCAAATGGATCTCCGCACACAGAACGGCTTTGCGGTATTTATTATGGACGAGCTGAATACCGAAACCATGAAGCAAATCAAATCCGTGTGCCATGAGTTTACCGTTAATGGTGACTTCATTCGTAATTACGGAAATGTCTACCACAGCATTCTAACCGAGTGCAGCAACCAGAGTGCGGGAATTCAGCTTGCAGACTATGTCGCAGGTGCGATGTATGGTTACTTGCGCAGATCCTTTATTGCTCCTGACAACTACGCTTTTGCGACGGATTTGTACAAGGACTATATTGCTGGGAAAATCCGCCACAACGCTTCTGGCAATGTCATGGGCTTCGGTGTTCGTGAGGTGCCGTCCCATACGACATACCGCCAGAAATTGGCCCCGTTTTTTACAATCGATAATGCATGAAAAAAGCCCACCGGTCACTTCACAAGTGATAGGTGGGCTTTGCCATGTCTATTCTTAATCCATCAACCGATGTTCCGGCGTTCCTTGAACATACTGTTCCAAATCGCCGCCGAGTACAAGTTGTGCATACTCCAGCGGCTTGTTGTAAATCAGCCAGTCCAGTTCTGACCGCTGAACCATATTGTCGGCAATCTCGTTTTCCACGGCAATCGTGTCGATGGCGATCATGCTGCCATCAGAGAATTTCAGCTCCACACAAACAGTATCCATATTGAACTTACAAGAAATCAGCTTTTTCATATCAATGTCCCTCCTAAATGGTGATCGAAGCTATGTACCGAACCTTGGTCTCATGCCTGATTGCAGTACGGTCTGCACGGGTATAGTTCGCAGTTCGTACGGTACTCATCTTCTTGACCATCTGGCCACCCACGGAGCCGGCCTCACGGGAGGTCAGGTGGCCGTTGTAGCCCTCCTTCAGGTTCACGCCCACCTCGTTGGCAGCCTCCATCTTGAACTTATCCATGGCGGCACGGGCCTCGGGGATATTCAGCTTGTTGTTGTTCTTACTGGACATTGTGTCGTTCTCCTTTCATGTCTGATTTGCGCTTTTGCGCTGGTTGGGTATCGCACACATAGCTTTTCCCAGCGGTGGACGAATATGCGATGCGGCGGCTGGTAATTTTTGCAGAGATCGCAGAGGCATTTTCCCCTGAAAGCAAAAGAAGCGACCAAGGGAAAGATGCTTGACCAATCGGCCATATCCAGCAATAATGACTGATATAGACAACAAAACACGAATTCAGAATAAACCGGTCCATCTTAAAGTTTGTCATTGACCGATGCTGACGGATGTGTTGCAATCGGCGCATCAAATGATGAACGGCATAGGAGTTGCCTGTGGCGCAGCGGAGGCATTGATCTGTCGGCAAGAAGCGGGTCTGGCGGCCATCATATGCACCATGCAGGTGGAGGACGTGGCGGTGATCGATCTGGAGGGCAATCACATTGCCGGTGCCTGAACGCCTTCACACGGGACGTGATCTCCGGTCGTGGCTTCATCGGCATCGCGGCCCAGAGCCTTGGCATGGGCCGCCCCGTCTTGCCCCCCATCTGGGTGCTGATCTTCGGCGTAGCCAGTGCGGTGGGCTGCGGTGCAGGGCTTCGGAAGGCCCCCGCAGCTGGCTGCCATGCTGCCCTACGTCATCACCAAATCGTGGGGCTGATGCTGGCCGGTATGCGGAAAAAACACACCAAATACACACCTCTCCGGTTCCACGGATGCGGCCCCTCGCTCCTGAAGCCAAAAGGACCCCGCAGGCACTGCCTGCGGGGTTTCGTTCTGTTGTGATTTTACGCACCTGCGTGGCGCAGAGCCAGATCGCAGACGGCGGCAGCGGATGCGGTAGGGAAGTCCGCCCGACGGGCCACCATGCTCCGGGGGTCGATGGCCCCGGAGAGGATGCCCTGCAGCATGGGCTGGAGCTCCTCGTCGCTGTTGACCGCCAGCGCACAGCCATGGCGGGTCATGAAGTCGATGTTGTGGCTCTCGCAGCCGGGGACGGCGTTGAGGTACAGCAGCGGCGTTCCGGCGGCCACGGCTTCGGCGGTGGTGAGGCCCCCGGCCTTGGTCAGCAGCAGGTCCGAGGCGTACATATACCGGAACATCTCGTGGGTATAGCCCAATACCCGCACCCGATCCACGGGGCGGAAGAAATCGCTCTGCATCTGCTGATACATCCGGTGGTTGCTGCCGCAGATGGTGACCAGCAGATCCTCCGGCCCCATGAGCTCCGCTACCTTCTGAGCGGTGGCACGCAGGGGTCCGGCGCCCATGCTGCCGCAGGCCAGCGTGAGGATGCGGCCATCCACCGGAAGATTCAGCGCACGGCGGGCCTCCTCCCGCTTCTCCGGATGCAGGAACTGCTGCCCAACGGGGATGCCGGTGGGGAAGAGCCGCTCCTGCGGCAGTCCGGCGGTCACGAACTCCGGGATCAGGTCCCGGTGGGGGATGCACAGTCCGTCCACCTGCAGATCCCCCACACCGGGAGAGCAGGTGAAGTCCGTGGCCACAAAGTAGGTGGGGATGCGGACGCCATAGCTGCAGCGCAGCTCCGTCATCATCATGGCGGGGAACAGATGGACGCAGATCACGGCATCCGGCGCCTGGTCGATCAGCTCCTCATACAGGGGGCCGATGCCCCGGATGCTCTGCTCATAGAACAGGCTGGAGGGGTGCTTCTCCTCCCGACGATAGCCTGCGCCGTAAATTTTGGGGGCATAGCGATAGGCAAAGTCGTGGCCGTGGCTGATGAGGTCGGCCGTGGACTTGGGCAGGAATTGCAGGGCGTCATAGGTGCGGCTCTCCACACTGCGGGCCTCCAGCTCCTGAGCCAGCGCCGCAGCGGCAGAGTTGTGTCCTCCCCCCGTGGAACAGGAGAACAGAAGCACTTTCATACAGGTTTCCTCCTTGTTTTCTCCGCAAGCTTTTGCAGTCTCGGCCGGTTATAGCGCTGGATGACGATGAAGCTCACGTTCCCCAGCACATTATACACCAGCCACAGCAGCACCGCCCAGCCGCTGCGCCACAGGAAAAAAATTCCAGCCGACAGCAGCGTCAGCGCCCAGTGGACGCACTCGGCCACGCAGGTCTCCTGCACCAGTACCGCCGGGTCGCTGCCCAAATCCTTTCGGACCATGTCCGGCATCAGGCGGCTCATATCCGGCAGATGATCCTTCCACTTCCGGATACCCAACTTCAGGTAGATGCGCCCACCCTTTTCCCAAGGGGCGGAACGCCATGGGGCCTTTTCGGCGCAGAACCATTTGCGGGGCAGGGCCTGCCCCAGCGGATGGGCCGCCACCCCCAGCGCCGCCAGATACAGCGCACAGCGCCAGAAACCGTGCATTTCTCCATCCGCCCCTTTCCTGCGATCGCCGCCCTCCTGCGGCGTGTCAAACTGCTGTTATTTTAACAGACATAGTGATGAAAATCAAGCTGACGGGCCAATAGTGTCCTGTATATTTACAGAATAGACACAATTGAAGCTGCCTGAGAAACAAAGGAAAATAAGAGGAATACTCCGTCGGTTGACAAGCAGAGCGGGATGTGGGAAAATAGACGGGATCAACGAAGGAGAAGAGTAGACATGAAGAGACGGATCCTATGGCTGCTTCTGTGTATGCTGCTGTGTACGACGATGGCGGCCTGCGCCCGGAGGGAAGCGCCCCAGCTGCCGACGGCGGAGGTGCAGACCCAGCCGGAGACCCCAGAACCAACGCAGGAGACCGAGCCCTCGCAGGCCCCGGAGGAGCCGGATCAGGCAGTCTCGGCCCACGGCTCTGCCGCTTATATCCATGGCCGGACGCTGGTGGTATCCATTTTTGCCGACGATGCCGCTACCCATTGGGACGAGACAACGGACGCTGCCGATATAGACCAGACGCAGGAGCACCTCCGCATCGCCACGGAATGGCTGACGGATGCCGTAAAACCATACGGCGTCACGGCCGAATTTCTCTACGATTGGAAGGAGGACCCCGATCTGCGGTACAGCGCCAAATTCACCGAGACGCTGGTGCGTGCAGACGGCTCCATGTACGATGTACAGGCCGGTTATATTCAGGAGAACATCCCCACCGAGGAACTGAAGCGTGCGTATGACGCAGACAATGTGGTGTACTTTTTCTTTTTCAACACGCCCTATGAGGGAACGCCCAGTCCCTGGTCGCTGGGACGGCTGAACAGTCAGGCCTGCGATACGGAGCTGGTCAATCTGTTTCTCCGGGCGGCAGGCCCTGTGGATGAGCCGCCATCTGCCTACGCACATGAGCTGCTCCACGCCTTCGGGGTCCCGGATCTGTACTATACCGGGGGGCTGATCCCACAGGCTTACGTGGACTACTGCAAGGAGACGGGGTCACAGGACATCATGTATACCATCAACGGCGATATGGACCGCATCACCGGCCAGCTGACGGAGCTGGATGCCTATTATCTGGGGCTGACCGCCCGCCCGGCTGAGGCCGACCGGTGGCAGCTGGGCCTCAGCGAGTACGAGGGGGAATGATGCTGCCGGCAATCCCATCGATGGCAGCGAATCAACAAAGAAGCGGAAGGCGAGAGCCTTCCGCTTCTTTCGTTATGACTTGTAGTGGTGGGCGTCCTGCAGCACCATGTCCTTGACCTTCATGAGCCGGGTGGTGTTGCCCCGCTCATTCTCCTCCAGCTTCATGGTGATGTAGCGGATATTCCGCTGATTTTCCGGGATCACCACATACTCCAGTGCGTTGACCCGGCGGCGGGTGCGCTCGATGTCCTGTGCCAGCAGCTGGACGGTCTTTTCCGCCTGCGCCAGCTCCAGCAGATCGCTGTACACCCGGTTCAGGGCCTGCAGAGCATCGTCCAGCTCGCCGCTGGTCTGGGCAAAGCCATAGCAGGCCAGATCCGGCTGCGCCTCCTGCTCCGCCCGATGGAACACCGGCACGGCGATGCTCATGATGTTGCGCTGGTCCACCGTCACCTCTGTGGAGAGCCGGGGGGCCATCAGCGCCTGCTCCAGCATCTCCGGGGACATGACGGCGCTGGCTACGGTAAAGGCGGCATTGGCCTGCGCCAGCCCCTCCTCCACCCGCTTGCGCAGCTGACGGGTGCGGCGCACCTCCTGCATGAACTGCTTCATGAGGCCGTCCCGCTTGTCCTTGAGGAGCTTGTGGCCCCGGAGGGCCGTTTTCTGCTTGGCCTTCAGCCGGGTCAGCTCCATGCGGGTGGGATTGATGGTCTTTCCCGCCATAGCGATCAGTCCTCCTTGGGCAGATACTTATCCACCATGTCGCCCTTGATGCGCTTGAGCTCCTCACGGGGCAACAGGCGCAGCAGCTCCCAGCCCAGATCCAGCGTCTCGGTGATGGAGCGGTCGGTGTCGAAGCCCTGCGAGACGTAGCGCTTTTCAAATTCGTCAGCGAACTTGGCGAACTTCAGATCCGTATCCGTCAGGGCGGACTCGCCCAGAATGGTCATCAGCTCACGGGCCTCCTTGCCGGAGGCGTAGGCGGAGAACAGCTGGTTCATGGTGGGGGCGTGATCCTCACGGGTCTTTCCCTCGCCCACGCCCTTGTCCTTCAGGCGGGACAGACTGGGCAGCACGTCGATGGGGGGCTGAATGTTCTTGCGGTACAGGTCACGGGACAGGATGATCTGGCCCTCGGTGATATATCCGGTCAGGTCGGGGATGGGGTGGGTCTTGTCGTCCTCCGGCATGGTCAGAATGGGGATCATGGTCACGGAACCGGGGCAGCCCAGCTGGCGGCCCGCCCGCTCATACATGGTGGCAAGGTCCGTATACAGGTAGCCGGGGTAGCCACGGCGGCCGGGAACCTCCTTCCGGGCGGCGGATACCTCCCGCAGCGCCTCGGCGTAGTTGGTGATATCCGTCAGGATCACCAGCACGTGCATTCCCTTTTCAAAGGCCAGATACTCGGCGGCGGTGAGGGCCATACGGGGCGTGGCGATACGTTCCACGGCAGGGTCGTCGGCCAGATTGGTGAACAGCACCGTCCGGTCGATGGCGCCGGTGCGGCGGAACTCGGAGACGAAGTACTCCGACTCCTCAAAGGTGATGCCGATGGCGGCGAACACCACGGCGAAGGGAGTGGAGTCATCCAGCACCTTGGCCTGCCGGGCGATCTGAGCCGCCAGACGGGCGTGGGGCAGACCGGAGCCGGAGAAAATGGGCAGCTTCTGACCGCGCACCAGGGTGTTCAGACCGTCGATGGCGGAGATGCCCGTCTGGATGAACTCATTGGGGTAGTCACGGGCGGCGGGATTCATGGGCAGACCGTTGATGTCCAGATACTTCTCCGGCAGCAGAGCGGGGCCGCCGTCGATGGGCTGGCCCATGCCGTCAAAGACACGGCCCAGCATATCCTCGGACACTGCCAGCTGCAGGGGATGCCCCAGAAAACGGATCTTGGAGTCCCGCAGGTTGATGCCGGCGGAGTTTTCAAACAGCTGCACCACGGCCCGGTCGCCGTTGACCTCCAGCACCTTGCATCGGCGCAGAGTGCCGTCGGACAGCTGGATCTCCGCCAGCTCGTCATAGGTGACGCCCTCCACCTGATCCACCACCATCAAAGGCCCGTTGACCTCCCGGATGGTGCGATATTCCTTCATCATTGCTCCTCACCCGCCTTTCGCTCCAGCTCACGGATCTGGCTCTGCAGATCCGCTTCGATCTTGTCATAGGCGGAGCGCCAAGTGCTCTCCTCCTCGTATTTGGCCCGGCCGATCTCCTCACGGGCCGGTAGATGGGCCAGATCCCGGACGGTGACGCCACGGGTCAGGGCCTGACGCCCCAGCGTCTCATAGCCTAAAATCAGGGACATGAGCCGCTCCTGCCGGTCGAAGCCGGTGTAGGAGTCCACGTCCATGAAGGCGTTCTGCTGCAAGAAGTCCTCCCGCAGCATCCGGGTGACCTCCAGCGTCAGCTGGTCGTTGGGACTCAGGGAGTCCTTACCCACCAGTTGGACGATCTCGTTGAGCTCGTTCTCCTCCTGCAGCAGGTGCATGGCGTGGTCGCGGTTCTGCATGAACGCCTGTCCTAGATGCTCATCGAACCACGGGCGCAGGGAGTCCAGATACAGGGAGTAGGAGTTCAGCCAGTGGATGGCCGGGAAGTGCCGCCGATAGGCCAGCGACGCATCCAGCGACCAGAACACCTTCACGATACGCATGGTACCCTGAGCTACCGGTTCACTGAGGTCGCCGCCGGGAGGCGATACGGCGCCCACCGCCGTCAGGCTGCCGGTACGCTCCTCGCTGCCGAGGCACTGCACCACACCGGCCCGCTCATAGAACTGGGCCAGACGGCTCACCAGATAGGCAGGGTAGCCCTCCTCGCCGGGCATCTCCTCCAGACGGCCGGACATCTCACGCAGGGCCTCGGCCCAGCGGGAGGTGGAGTCTGCGATAACGGCCACGGCGTAGCCCATGTCCCGGAAATATTCAGCGATGGTGATGCCGGTGTATACGGAGGCCTCACGGGCGGCCACGGGCATATCCGAGGTGTTGGCAATAAGCACCGTCCGCTTCATCAGTGTCTCACCGGTGCGGGGATCCGTCAACTCCGGGAACTCCCGCAGCACGTCCGTCATCTCGTTGCCACGCTCGCCGCAGCCGATGTAGACCACGATGTCCACGTCCGCCCACTTGGCCAGCTGATGCTGCACCACCGTTTTCCCGGAGCCGAAGGGACCGGGTACGGCGGCGGTGCCGCCCTTGGCCACGGGGAACATGGTGTCGATGACCCGCTGGCCGGTCTGAAGCGGCGCAGAGGGCGGGAATTTCCGCCGATAGGGCCGCCCCACACGGACGGGCCACTTCTGCACCATGGTCAGCTCCTTCAGGGAGCCGTCCGCCAGACGCACCTTGGCGATGACGTCCCGGATGGTGTATTCTCCTGCCTCTGCCACCCACTCCACGGTGCCGTCCATGCGGTGGGGGACCATGATCTTGTGGAGCACCGAGGTCGTCTCCGGCACGGTACCCAGCACGTCTCCGGCCACCACGGCGTCGCCGGGCTTGGCCACAGGGGTGAAGCTCCACTTTTTATCCTCCGGCAGCGGCGGGGCCTGAATGCCACGGGGGATGTGAGCCCCGGCCATGCTGCGGATCTCCTCCAGCGGGCGCTGGATGCCGTCATAAATGCTCTCGATCAGCCCCGGCCCCAGCTCCACGGACAGGGGAGCGCCGGTGGTGACCACCTCCGCACCCGGCCCCAGACCGGAGGTCTCCTCATAGACCTGAATGGACGCCCGGTCGCCGGTCATATTCAGTATCTCTCCGATCAGCTGCTTGGGACCCACACGCACCACGTCCGCCATGTTGGCGTCCGCCATGCCGTCGGCTACCACCAGCGGCCCGGAGACTTTGATTACTTTGCCCATAGTTACGCTCCCTTCAAGTGATGTCTGCGCCCACGGCACGCTCCACGACGTTGTGCAGCGCAGTCTCCCCCAGCCCAAGGGAACCACCCTTGCCGGGGATCAATACGATGGCGGGGGTCAGCGCCTCCTTATAGCGGTCGATCTCCTCCTGCAGGGGAGCCGCCAGCGCCTCCGTCAGGAACACCGCCGCACAGCCCTCCTCCGCAGCCTTACGGAGCAGACGGCGGGCCTCGGTGCTGTCCTCCACGGTGTGGACCTCCAGCCCCAAAGCCCGGAAGCCCAGCACGCTGTCCCGGTCACCGATGACGGCGATCTTAGCCATAAATATCACGCAGCCTTTCCCGGATGGTGTCGGCGGACAGTCCCGCCCGGCGTCCCGTCATGATGGTGCGGACGGCGGTGAGCTCCGCTTCCGCCGCAATGAGATACCCCAGTGCCGTCTCCACGCCGAAGGGGGTGCGGCGGGCCTTGGCCGCCAGACGCAGCACGGCGTTGTCGCACTGCTTTTCCAGCGCCGTCATGCTGCCGTTGCCGGCGCAGATGCCCTCCGCCAGACCGGCGGCTTCCCGCAGAGGCGTGGCGGCATACAGCTCCCGCAAATCGGCAGGGGCGGACTCCTCCAGCGCTGCCGGAGGAACGCTGCCGCCCTCCAGCAGCACCCTGTGCAGAAAGTCCGGCCCTTTTCTCAGCCGGTGGGCCCGCACGGCGCTGCACAGGTTCACGCCGTCGATGCGGGTGCGGAGATAGTCCGTCAGGGCGGGGCAGTCCACCGCATCCGCCAGCCGGGTCAGTTCCCGGAAGCAGGTGCCGTCCAGCACAAGATCGCACTCCTGACCGTTGCCGGTCTCCGCCAGAGCCTGACGGGCCTGCTGTACGGCCTGTGCCGTCTCGGCGGGGAGGAAGTCCCGCAGCTCCCGCTGCCGGTAGTCCGACAGCAGCTGCTCCGGATCCCACCGGCCTCCTGCCATCAGCAGGCGGCGGCAGTCCTCGCCCCGGCTCTTTACCAATACCTTCAGATTGTGATAGTCCGTGGGCAGCCGGAAAACGTCCAGGATCCGTGCATCGGGCATATCCTTGCCCAGACGGGCGAACAGCTCCTCCCGCCGCCGGCCAACGGCCTGATCCAGCGCCGCCTCCGACTCCGGGTCAAAGGCGGGCCAGCCCATCTCCTCCAGCACACGGGCCGCATCCCGGTCCGTCGGAGCCGACAGCAGCTGCTCCCGGCGCTCCGGGGTCAGCAGCCGAGTCTCCCAGCTGTGGATACAGGCGCTGAGATACAGATATTCCGTATCATGATACTTCTTGGTCAAAGGGCAGCCCCCTCTCAGTCAAACAGAATGGCGGCGACCTCGCCGGACATCTCCTGTCGCAGCTGCCGCAGGATCTCCGGGAAGGTGCAGCTGCACTCCACGCTGCCCTGCTTGAGGATCAGCCCTCCGCCGGTGGGACGATGCTCCGCAGACAGGCGGAAGTGCCGTCCCTGAGCGTTGGCACCCTCCAGCACCTGCTGCCCCAGCGGTGCGTCCTCCGGGGAGAGGATGATCTCCTCGGTGCCGGATCCGTTTTTCACCGCCAGCTGCACCAGCAGATGCACATATTTCTCACGGGGCAGCTGCGTCAGCTGCTGCCGGGCCTGTCGGAAGGTATCGTCAATGAGCTGCTGCTTGCAGGCGAGGAGCTGCTCCCGGCGGGTGCGGTCGGCGCCGCTCTGGGCTCTCCGCTGGTCCTGCTGGGCATCACGGGCGGCCTTTTCCTGATCCGCCTGGCGCAGCTGCCGGGCCTGGTCCTCGTACTTCTCCGTGATCTCCTGTGCCTGGCGGCGTCCTGCCGCCGTCAGGGCTTCTATCTGCCCCTGTGCATCCGTCTGGATGCGCTGGGTGATCCGTTCCAGTCCCTTCATGGCCTGCTCCGTTTTACAGAATGTTGGTAGCCAGCATGATGGTAGCCACCAGGGACAAAATGGCGTAGAACTCCACGATAACGCAGAAGATCAGGCCCTTGGTGGTAGCCTCCGGGTGCTTGGCCACGATGCCCACGGAGGCAGCGGCCACACGGCCCTGGAACTTGGCGGAGAGCCAGCCGCCGATGGCGGTGGGGATGCAGGCGGCGAAGAAGGACATACCCTGAGTCAGCGTCAGGTCCTTCGGGGCGCCGCTCATGAGGCCCACCTGCAGCAGGACGATGAACAGGGCCACGAAGCCGTACAGACCCTGCGTACCGGGCAGCACCTGCAGGATCAGGCACTTGGCGCTCTTGTCGGGATCCTCGCTGACCAGACCGGCGGCGGCCTCACCCACGAGACCGGTGCCCTTGGCGGAGCCCACGCAGCACAGACCCACCGTCAGCGCCGCACCCAGAATGGCGAAACCCATGCCGCCGATGGCGTTCAGAAAATCATACATATCAATTATCCTCCTTCATAACTTCAACATATTGTGTTTCTACGGACAGCGGCTTGTAGCTCTTGCCGCCCTCCTTGTAAAACCGACCGAAAAATTCCAGAAACTGCAGACGCATATCGTGGATGTAGCAGCCCAGCAGGTTCAGCGCCAGATTCAGGGCATTGCCGATGAGGGCGATGACCACGAAGCCCACCACGTTCCCGGTGGTGGCACCCAGCATATTGAATACCTGCGCCAGCACGGCGCCCGACAGCATCAGCGCCATCAGACGCACATAGGAGAGGATATCGCTGAAAAAGCCTGTGACGCCGTTATATATGGCGCTCACCGGCCCAGTGACCTTGCCGAAGCCCCTCTTGCCCCGGCCGGAGCCGTACACCAGCATCAGCACGCCGATGACCAGCACCACCGGCACACCGGCCACGCTGCCCACCTTCAGAAGTGCCATGGCCCCGCCGGCCAGAATGACCCACCATGTGATCTCGTCCCACAGGGCGTCGGCAAAGTGGCCGTCCCTGGTTTTCTTCACCACGCTGATGGTCATGCCGGTGAGGATCTGGATGCCGCCCAGCACCATGGAGCCGATCATGATGGCCATGGTGTCGTTCAGCGGCGAGAAGAGGCTGGGCAGCTCAAAGGTGCTGGCCGGGTCAATGACCTTGCACAGCTGGGGGATGAAGTCCCCGAAGAAGCCGCCGGTGAGAGCGCCGAAAATAAAGGTCACGATGCCGCACCACAGGATCAGCTCGATAAAGCCCCGTTTGCTCTCCGGCGGTCGTGCCTTTTTCAGGTACAGCAGCGGCAGAAAGATCATCAGAAGGCCGTAGCCCATGTCCGCCATCATCATGCCGAAGAACAGGATGAAAAACGGGGCCATGACCGGGTTGGGATCCACGCCGTCATAGGCGGGCATGGAGTACTGCTCCGTGATGCAGGTCATGGATCGGGTGAGCCAGTTGCTCTTCAGCGTCACCGGCACCTCCGGATACTCCTCCTCGGTGGGGACCCGCAGGTCCCACGCACAGGAGTAGCCCTCCAGCAGCTGCTCCAGCCGGGCGGTGTCTGTCTCCGGCACCCAGCCCTCCAAATAGAAGATATGTCCGTCGGTGAGGAGCCGCTGACGGTTATCCTCCCGCTGGATCTGCAGCTTCAGCCGGTCCAGACCCAGCTTCAGCTCCGGCTGACGGCCTCCCAGGGCGTCCAGCGCAGCGTCCTCCGCCCGGCGATCCTGCCGGGTTTGCTCCTCCTCATCGTCCAGCCGCTGCAGGTTCTCCTGCACCGTACCGGTGAGGGTACCGAAGGAGGCTGCCGCAAAGCCGAAGGGCCGCAGCACCTCCAGCACTGCGCTCTCCGCCGCCTGATGTACCAGCAGCAGAAGATACTGCTGCTGCGGCGACAGGGATACCTGTACCAGCTCCGCCGGCTGTTCCTCCAGAGCGTTTTTTGCCTGCTGGAGGTCCGACCGCAGGGGCATGGTGCCGGGGATCACCGACAGCTGGCCGCTGCGGTGCAGCTCCAGGGGCACGTCCAGCTCCGCCCACGGCTCCAGCGACAGCCGCTGGGCCTGAATGCGCTGAAGCTGGGAGGTCAGCTGCTCCTTGCGGGCCGTATGGCCCAGGATCTCCGCTGCCAGCGCCTGCTGCTGCCGCAGTGCCGCCTCATCCAGAAACTGACTCTGGCTGATGCGGGGGCGGGGGGCAAACAGTCCGGTCTTTTTCAGACCCCGGCTGCCCAGCGCCGACAGCGCCGCCTCCATCTGGCGGGAGGCCTCCCGCCAGCGAACCAGCTCCGCCGGTTCCGGATGCAGCAGCACCGCCCAGTCCGGATCCGCCGCCAGATCCTCCGTCTGCCGGATCTCCAGCCGACCGAACTGCAGCAGCGCATCCATCAGGGACTGCCGCTCCTCCTCCATCGCCAGCAGGTGCAGCCGCTGCATTTTCACAATGGCCACTACTCCTGCACCACCCTTCTCAGAATGGTGTCTACCGCATGAGGCATCTTGGCCCCGGCCCGCTGCCGCAGGGCGTCACAGTCTGCCTGAACCTCCCGCAGCGCCTGCTGCCGGGCTGCTTCGGCGTCCTCCGCCGCCTGCCGGCGGCGCTGGGTCTCCAGCTGCTGCAAGTCCCGGCGTGTCTGTTCCACCAGCGCACGTCCGGAGCGTTCCGCCTCTTCCTGCATCTGCTGAGCCTGCTGGGCCGCCTGACGGACGGAGGTTTCCGCCTCCTGTTCCACCTGCGATACCTGCTTCACCAGCTCCAGATACATGGTCGTCACCGCCTTTCCTTGTGAATGGATCTATAAGCATATGCCGTCCGGCCCTTGTAACGGCCCGTTCGGCAGAGGCTGACTTGAAATTGTCCGTTATCTTAGCACATCTTAGTGTGCAAATCAACACGTTGTCTGTTAATTTGCAAAAATAATTTATTTGTATAAAAATGGGACTTTTTCTGAATGATAAGAAAAAGTCCCATTGCGAAAAGCTATTGTACCACAGCGCCAAAGGCAGACACGCCCAGCACGCTGAGGATGCCCATGATGCACCCGGCCAGCAGCACACCACCCATGCAGGCCAGCACGCTCTTCTTAAAGCCCATATCCAGCAGAGAGGCCGCCAGAGTTCCCGTCCACGCACCGGTGCCGGGCAGGGGGATCCCCACGAACAGCAAAAGAGCCCAGAACAAGCCCCGGCCGGCCTTCGCCTGAAGCTTTTGGCCGCCCCGCTCACCCTTTTCCAGACAGAAGGTGAAGAACCTTCCGATGACAGGCTTATCCTTGCCCCAAAGAAGGATCTTCCGGGCGAAGAGATAGATAAACGGCACCGGCAGCATATTCCCCACGATGGCAATGAGATACGTCAGCCACAGCGGCATCCCGTAGGCCACGCCGTAGGGGATGGCGCCCCGCAACTCGATGAGGGGGACCATGGATACCAGAAAAACGATGAGTCCGTGTTTCATATGCTTCCTCACAAGATTGCCGGACCCATAGACCGGCAGCGTAATTTTATGATAGAGTATTATACCATAGTCTGCCCCGTATGACAAGGCTGCATTCCGTTTGCCGGGAAACTTCTGTGGGAGGGGTATAGAACCGCTGCAAATCTTCATGCTTTTTTCCACAAATTATTCCATAGTTTCTGTCGACAGCCGGAGTTTTTTACGTTATACTATATTCTGTTGAATCAAATATACTGGGAGGGAATGCGTTTTGAGCGTTTCTGATTTCATTTCCCTGCTGGGCGGCGTGGCCCTGTTCCTGTTCGGTATGTCCATCATGGGCGATGCCCTGAAGAAGGTAGCAGGCAATCAGCTGGAGCTGGTGCTGTATAACCTCACCAGCACGCCCATCAAGGGGGTCCTGCTGGGGACCGGCGTCACGGCGGTGATCCAGTCCTCCTCCGCCACCTCGGTGATGGTGGTGGGCTTCGTCAACTCCGGCATGATGAAGGTCAATCAGGCCATCGGCATCGTGCTGGGCGCCATCTTGGGCACCAGCGTTACCGGCTGGGTGCTGTGCCTCAGCAACCTCTCCGGCGGCGGCTGGGTGGCTCTGCTGAGTACCTCCACTCTGACGGCCCTGATGGCCACCATCGGTACTCTGCTGCGGATGATCAGCAGGAAGCAGACCACCCGCCATGTGGGGGAGATCCTGCTGGGCTTTGCCGTGCTGATGTACGGCATGACCGCCATGAGCGGCGCCGTGGAGCCCCTGCGGGAGAGCGAGGTGTTCATCAATGCCATGACCTCCTTCGCAAACCCTCTGCTGGGAATTCTGGTGGGCATCGTGTTCACCAGCGTCATCCAGAGTGCCTCCGCCGCCGTGGGTATCCTGCAGGCGCTGGCCGCCACCGGAGCCGTCACCTTTGAAATTGCCCTTCCTATTATCATGGGTATTGCCATCGGCGCTGCGGTGCCGGTGCTGCTGTCGGCGCTTGGCGCCAACGTCAGCGGCAAGCGCACGGCCTTCGTCTATCTGCTCATCGACGTGCTGGGCGTGGTGATCTGGGGCTGCATCTTTTATGCCGTCAATGCCGTGGTGCATTTTGACTTCATGGATACCACCATGACCACCGTGTCCATCGCTCTGGCGAACACCCTGTTCCGTCTGGCCACGGTGGTGGCCCTGATGCCCCTCATCGGCCTGCTGGAGAAGCTGGTATGTATGCTGGTGCCGGACAACTCCGAGAGCAGCCGGGAGCGCCAGAAGATGGACCGTCTGGAGGAGCGCTTCCTGCAGCACCCGGCGCTGGCCATCGAGCAGAGCCGTCAGGTCACCGACGCCATGGCTCAGTGCGCCATGGAGAATCTGCTGGCCGCCATGGCGCTGGTGCATCAGTACAGCGACAAGGGCTTCCGGGCCGTGGCGGAGACAGAGTCCACCGTGGACCGCTATGAGGACCGGCTGGGTACCTACCTGATGAAGATCACCGGTAAGGAACTCACCGCCCGTCAGAGTGAGGAGGTATCCAAGTACCTGCATACCATCTCCGACTTCGAGCGCATCTCCGACCACGCCCTGAACATCTCCGAGGTGGCGCAGGAGATCCACAGCAAGGGCATGGCCTTCTCGGCGGAGGCCAGCCAGGAGCTGAAGGTCATGGAGGATGCCGTCTCCGAGATCCTCTACCTCTCCATCCACGCCTTTGTGGAGGGGGATCTGGCCGCCGCCAGCCGGGTAGAGCCGCTGGAGGAGATCATCGACGGCCTGTGCGACGAGCTGAAGCTGCACCATGTGGACCGTCTGCAAAAGGGCGTATGCACCCTGAGTCAGGGCTTCGTGTTCAACGATCTGCTCACCAACTATGAGCGGGTGGCGGATCACTGCTCCAATATCGCCGTGGCCATGATCGAGCTGGAGTCCGACGCCTTCGATACCCACGAGTATTTGAAGAGCGTCAAGGACATGAAATCCGACTCCTTCGCCCGCTATTACGAGGAATACAGCAAAAAATTTGCTTTGTAAGACATGAAAAAGCACCGACAGAGGTCGGTGCTTTTTTCATGCGGATGCCTTACATCATATCGAAAAACGGCCGTCCGGTGATACCGTTGAGAAGCAGAAATAATGACAAAAATCATTTGACAGAAATGGCCGAAAATGGCCATTTATTTGTATAAATGACAAGACATTCGCCCGGCGAAAAGAAATGACGGTCGAACTGCTGAAGGGGAGAGGTAAATTGAGACGTTTATTGTGCAGTCTGCTGGCGGCCTTGATGCTGCTGCCGTGGGTGATGCAGGGGGCATGGGCCGCCGGCGGCACTCGGGAGGTCAAGAGTCGTGAGATCGCCGTGGTGTTCGACAACTCCGGCTCCATGTATGACGCCGGGAATACGGCGTGGTGCGGGGCGGGATACGCCGTGGAGGTGTTCGCCGCCATGATGAACGAGAAGGACCGGCTCAGCGTCTATCCCATGTGGCCGGTGGAGGCCGGAGGGAAGAAGTATTCCAGCAGCAGCCCCCTGACGGTGACGCCCGCAGACGATCTGTCGGTGATCCGGGATATGTACACGCCGGAGGCGTGGAATACCCCCATCGAGACCATTACCGCCGCCAGTCAGGGCTTGGCCTCCTCACAGGCCGATGAGAAATGGCTCATCGTGCTGACAGACGGTGATACCTTCTTTGAAAACGGCGAGTCCATGAACGGCAGCAAGACGGAGGAGCGTTTGGAGGAGGAGCTGAGCCGCTGCAATGCCGCAGAGAACGTGATGTATTTGGGCATCGGCTCTGTAGCTGTGATGCCGAAGGTCAGCGCAGGGAAGAACGTCTATTATGCCGACAAGGCCACGACCACGGCGGAGATCCTCACGAAGCTGACTGCCATGAGCAATATGATCTTCGGCCGTGATGAGCTAAAGCTCTCCGGCGACACGCTGGAGTTTGATCTGCCCATGAGCAAGCTCATCCTGTTTGTGCAGGGCAGTGGTGTGGGTGATGTGACACTCACCGGCTCCGAGGGCAAGCAGCTCAACGCTGTCAGCCAATACGCCCCCTCCTATGGCACCCGTGGCGCCGGGCTTGATTATGCGGGAGTCTGTGCGGTGGATACGAGCCTGCAGGGCGTGGTGGCCACCTATGAGGACTGCGACGCCGGGACCTACCAGCTGTCTTACAGCGGCAGCGTCACCAGCGTGGGCGTTTACTATGAGCCGGACGTGGAGCTCTCCGCCTTTCTGGCGGACGAGGACGGCCAGCCGGTGGATATGGATGCCCTATATCCCGGTACATACCGCTTGTGCTACGGGCTGGCGGATAAGAACGGAAACCTGACCAACTCCAAGCTGCTGGGCGAGACGCACTATTCCGTCCACTATGATATCAACGGCGAGGAGCAGACGCTGGAGAGCGACGAGAGCGGCTGGGTAGAGGTGACGCTGGGCAGCAGCGACCACCTGAACGCAGACCTGTCCGCCACCTATCTGAACGGCTACCGTATCGAAAAGGACAACGCCGGCTTAGGCTGGCCGCTGGATGGCCTTACGCCCACGGCGCATCCCACCAGCCGGATCGAACTGAAGCTGGAGGCACCGCAGACCTATGTGGTGCGCTCTCAGCTGGAGGAGGCGCAGCCTCTCACCGCTACGCTGCTGCTGGATGGTCAGCCCATGCCCGCAGAGCTGCTGGCTCAGACAGAGGTCACAGTGGATGGTGAACTGGACTGCACCGTCACGCCCAACGGCGATGGCACCTACACCATCCGACTCTCACCGGAGCAGAGTGCCGCAGACGGCCTTCGGCGGATCACGGTGCAGGCCTCCGGAACGGATGAATACGGCGAGCCGTATCAGATCACAGCGGAGCATAAGCTGGAGCTGGCCAAGTACCCACAGTGGGTACGCATCGCCGTCATTACGCTGACCGTCCTGCTGCTGATGCTGTTCCTGCTGTTCATGGGGATGAAGGTGCTGCCCAGGAAGATCCGGGTATCCAAGACCAACTTCACCGTGGGAGCTACGGCGGTGTCCGGTTCGGCCCGCACGGAGTTCTCCGGCGGCGGCAAGAAGAAGGGACGCCTCTCCATCACATCCCCCAAGTATACGGCCAATCCTCTGGCCAAGTGCGGCATGGTGCTGGAGCTGGAGGCGGTGGACAACCGCTGGACCCGTCCCGCTGACCGCAAGGCCAAGGTCACGGCGGTGTCCGCCGTCAACGGCAGCGCCGTTGGCTCCATCAAGGTGGGCACGCTGGTGTTTAACCGTGACCCCGCCACCGGCAAGCTGGTGAGCACCAAAAAGACGGCCACCACGGAGATCGGCAACAACCGGGCCTGCAACGTCAGCGGTCAGGTGCTGGACAGCACCGGCATCCCCGTCCCCATGGGCTTGGGCGTAACATTGAAATTCAGCAAATAAAAGAGAGACAAACCATATATAGAATGATTCGGAGGTAGCAACATGGCAAAGGAACGCATCAAGGAAAATGTGATCGACGCCCCGACTCTGTTTGTGGGTGTTGGCGGCACCGGATGCCGCATCGTCCGGCGTGTGGCGGAGATGTGCCGTCCCGGCGAACGGGAGAACGTCAACTTTGTCTGTCTGGACACCAATGTCAACGATCTGGCCAGCGTGTCCGGCAGCAGGAGCCACATCTACACCGTCCAGACGTCCAACACTCAGACGGTGGGCAACTATCTGGATTACGATGCAGACGCACTGAACAACTGGTTTCCCAAGAACGCCGTCCTGTACGACAAGACGGTGTCCGAGGGTGCCGGACAGGTCCGGGCCATCTCCCGTCTGGCCCTGAACTCCACCATTAAGACCGGCCGCATCCGCCCGCTGTTGGACGCCGTGGACGACCTGTTCCGCAAGAGCGGCAAGGAGATGAAGCAGGCCATGCGTGCCGTCATCGTCTCCACGGCCTCCGGCGGTACCGGCTCCGGTATCCTGCTGCCGCTGGCCATGTATCTGCGGGACTATGTCAAGGATAAGTACCCCAACACCAGCCTGATCGTCCGCTCCCTGATCCTTCTGCCGGAGACACTGGACAGCGTCATCGACTCCAACACTGAGCGGGAGAGCCAGCGCCGCAACGCCTATGCCACCATCAAGGAGATCAACGCCTTCATGATGAAGGGCTCCGGCTTCTTCGATATCGACGAGGATCTGCGCCGCTACAACAGACTGCACGTGGACTTTGCCAATCCCGGCACCGATGAGATGAAATCCCTGAGCCTGCTGCCCTTTGATTTCTGCTTCCTGATGGATGGCCAGAACGCCGAGGACAGCACGCTGGTCAGCACCATGCAGTATGAGATCCAGGCGGCGCAGGCCCTGTATGAGCAGAACATCGGCCCCATGCAGAAGAAGGCCTTCTCCGTGGAGGATAACATCATCAAGGAGATGTCCAACCCCGGCAACTATGGCCGCAACCGCTTCGGCGGCATCGGCGCCGGCGTTATCCGCTACCCCTATGAGGAGATCGCCGACTACATCGCCTATGACTGGGCGCTGGACAGCATCGGCGGCGAGGGCGAGGCAGCCAAGTGGTCCAAGTATGACAACGCCTTTGAGGTGAAGCTGCGTGAGGCCCGGAAGAAGGGCCTGTCCGCCACCGAGGCCCCCACTCGTGCCGAGGTGTATACCGAGAAGATGAACACCGCTACCGATAACTTCACCAAGGACCTGCGGGCCAAGTTCACCCGCATTGCGCCCCAGCTGCTGGAGTCCTATTTTATGGCGCTGGCAAACCGGATGCACGAGGCCCTGAACGAGGATACCGGCATCAACGCTACCCGCAGCGCCGCCAACAGTCTGGCGGAGGAGATCGACTATCAGCACACCGAGGGCGAAAAGGGCAAGGCCCGTGACAACCTGGGGATGCTGCGTGACTACGAGGCCATGATGCGCATCAACGCCCGCAAGGTGTCCGAGGGCGTGGCAGAGGCCATCTTCGTCAACGAGACCAAGACCATCAATGAGAAGAAGCCCTATACCATCGAGGCGATCCTCCGCAACAGCTTCGGTGAGATTTTCCATCCCAATGCCGTGCGCTATATGCTGTATATGCTGGAGCACCGCTTTGCCGAGAAGATCCAGACTACGCAGAATCGTCTGAATAACGAGATCATCCCCAATCTGGAGACCTATGCACCCGATGCCAACGAGACGGGTATGTTCGACGTGAAGTTCAACGGCAAGAAGAAGGAGCGCAATCTGGACGAGCTGTGCGCCGCCGAAAAGGCCGGCGATGCCAACCCCAATCTGCTGGAGAAGCTGGGCGGCTATGAGAAGATCTATGCCAAGCTGAACGAGTTCTTCCCCGACTACTTTGCCACCATCACCGATTTCGGCAATCTGACGGCGGAGCTGGAGGCCTATAAGTTCGGCTACGAGTATGTCAAGGATCTGTCCGCCATGTTCGAGCGCTTTTATCGCACCTTCGGCGAAAAGGTCACCTCTCTGGTGCGCCGTCAGGACGATCTGGCCGACAGCCTGAAGTTCACCAAGGGCGACTCCGTCTTTAACGTCTGTGCCTCCCGTGAGATGCTGCAGGAGCTGTCCCGCAGCACCCGCAAGCAGGGGGAGGAGGGCGCTCTGCTGGATTCGGAGCTGAATGGCCGCATCTTCGATGCCATCAAGGCCAACGTGGCCTTTGAGCGGGAGATCCGTTCTGCCGATATCGTGGAGGAGGATCGCCGCATCGACGTGTTTGACGAGATCCTGCTGGATTACTTCCGGGATACCGTCCGCCGGGACTGCAAGGCCATCGACATGAACATCATCCGGGCCATCGCTATGGAGAACCGTCTGAAGGCCCGTTTGAAGATGCGGGAAGAGGGCGACGGCGACGGCACCATGTTCGATACCGTCACCCGTGAGGATAACCTCCACTACATCCGTAAGATCATCGCCATGGGCGAGCGCCTGTCCGCCCCCGGCATCCAGCGCATCAACAACGAGGAGCCCCGTGAGGTGAAGCTCTGCGTCTATAACAAGTCCCTGTGCGATATGCGGGAGTACCGCATCGGTGATCTGCTGATGAAGGGCGACGCCGTGGACACCGTGTCCCGCTACGAGCTGCACTTCTTCAACGCCCTGTACAATCTGACCCCCGACAAGCTGAACAAGTTCGCCAGCCCCTCCCGCACGGAGACCCGTGACAAGACTGCCGGCCTCTATCAGAAGGCCTATATGGCCTATGCCAAGCACATCGGGCCGGATTCTACCAAGAATATCATGATCTCCACCCACATCGACAAGCGTTGGGATTCCATCGCCGTCATGCCGGAGATCGACTTCGACTTCCAGAACCGCCAGATCATGAAGATCCATCAGGCCATGATCTACGGGCTGGTGTACGATGCCATCAAGTACGTCAATCTCTCCCATGCCGCCGCCGGGAAGCGTGTGTATAAGTACGAAAATTCCGATGAGCGCATGGTGGACATGATCGTCTCCAACGGCACCCTCTGCGACGAATTCTATGAGATTCTGGATGCCCTATACATCAATTCCGCCGTGGTGGAGGATATCGAGGTCATCAAGCGCAAGCGTCGGACCAAGGACGTGGTGCGCAATTCCAACTACTCCGACACCGCCTTTGCCCACGCCGTCCGCAAGTTCTCCATTGACATCCTCCACGAGGGCCCTGCCAGCCTCTTTGAGATCCCGCTGGCCTACTATACCTCTCTGCCCAACAGCCAGCGCTTTGTGGCGGAGATCACCGCACTGGTGGAGGCCGTGGTCAAGACCCTCAGCAACGAGCTGTATATGTGGGAGCGTCCCGATGATGCCAAGTTCATCCTGTGCGACGTGCTGAAGGAGCAGTTCGTGCTGCTGATGGAAAATTATCGCAAGACGCCCCAGTTTGAGCGGAGCCGCAACGCCGAGGACAATCTGGTGATCTCCATTGTCTACCGCAAGATCAAGGAGACCATCGAGGAGACACCGGAGCCCGACGATTTCGAGGCCACGCTGGAGATGCTGCAGAAGCTGATGCATGACTGATTGGTCAGATAGATATCTGCACGAACAGGAGAACGGAGGAAACGAGTTTGTTCACTGTTATCATTGCGGAAAAAGAGCATATCGATCGGATCAGGGAGTATGACATTTTCCTCAGCCCCTTTGCCGACCACCGGCGCATTGCCCTGTGCCGGTGGTATCCGGAAAAGGATACGCTGGCCGAGGCGGTGCCGGAGCTGCGGGAGACCGTGGCCCGTGAAAAAACGTGGCGTGCGCTGATCCTCACCACCGGTGAGGGCCTGACGTACCGCAATCCCTTTGACTTGGTGCCGTTTGAGCCGCCGCAGAAGGAGTGGGAGGAGCCGCTGGAGGAATATCTGCCCCGGCTGCGTCAGGTGAAGCTGGCGGCCTTTGACGCTGCGGCGGAGAAACCCCTGACGAAGCTGGTGACCCACCTGTGCCGCCAGCCGCTGGTGCAGGCGGGACGCAACAGCGTGGGGGAGAGTGACCCGGAGTTTGCCGAGTATCAGCTGGAGGCCCAGTATAAGCAGCAGCTCCGCAGCCGCATCACCACCAACGAGAGACTGGACATCTCCCTGCCATCGGAGGTGATCTGCGTAGCCCGACGCACCTATACCCAGCGCAGCGAGGAGATCCACTCTGCCTGGGGGGAGCACGTGGAGCAGCAGTATCGCCGCTTTCCGGACTGGAACCTGTATTTCGATAAAATGCGCTATCTGGTGTTCGACCTGCCGCCGGAGAATTACCAGAGCTACCCCTTTGACTACCTGCGCCTGCTGTCGTCGCTGATGCTGCTGGCGGGGCAGGAGATCCCCGGAGGCTGCCTGCGGCCGGGACGGCTGTACCGGCTGGAGTGCGAAAACGACGATGCCGCCCTGACGGAGCTTCTGCAGCGGTACGATGGAAAGCTTCAGGCGACAGACGCCCTTTTGGAGCAGAAGATCGACGCCGTGCGGGAGGAGCAGCGCCCCCGCATCAGCGACTATGAGGCGGAGCGCAGCTTCTGCGCCAACGTCACCGTGCCGGTGACGCCACGGGGAGACTTCGATAAGTCCGACCTGTACGTCTCCGGCCGGGAGCTGGGACTTTCCACGGATTGCCCCACCGACGAGGCTGCCTTCTGGGACAGCGCCCGTTCTGCCTCTGACAAGGCCATCCATCGGCTGATCAAGCAGCCGGCACGGGCCTTGGGCAAGGCGCTGGAGAGCTTTCGGGGCATGAACCGCATTTCGGACCGTCAGGCGGCGTGTCTGGACGGATACCAGGTGGAGGATGTGCGGGAGCACATCCACACCGAGGAGCAGGCCATGTTGGATACCGGCATCACCATGGCGGAGAATCTGGATGCGTGCCGGGTACGCATCGATAAGGCGGATCATCAGGTGCGCCGGAAGATTGACGCCCGAATGACCCGCAAGTGCACCATTGCCATGGGGCTGGTGCTGCTGGGGGTGTTTCTGGTGGGATGCCTTCCCATGCTGGTGAAGAACCTTGGTGCCGTCGCTGCACGGGGTACGGCGCTGGGCTTGACGGCGATGGGACTGGCGGCGCTGGCACTGACGGCGGTGGTATGCCTGTTTTTCCTGCGCCGTGCGCTGCGCCGCAAGGTCTATACCTACAACGACGAGGTGGCGGAGCTGGACCGCACCGTCACGGGCATGATGAATGACTATTCCCGCTGCCTGAGCCATGCCTGCAACGTCATGCGTGGATGCTCGGTGGTGGCCTACCACACGGCCCACGCCAACCCTGAGGATGCCCGCATCATGGTCTACCGCAAGCACCAGTCGGATATCCGCCAGCGGCGGGAGCAGCTGCGGACGGTGTTCGCCCTGTTTTTCCCCAGAGAGCAGCAGCCGTGCCAGCAGGAGCCGGAGGCATACCCCTACGAATTTGACCGCCCGGTGGACTACGAGTATCCTGTCCCCTATGCCCAGCGGCAGCGGGCCATCGACTTTCTCCAGCCGGATAACCGGGTGGTGCTGCCGGTGGCGCACATCAAGGGTGTAACGGTGAGAACGGAGGAGCTGTATGACTAATACCATGCGACTGCTGGGCGGTGCCGGTATCACGGCACTGTTCCTCCTGCTGCTGAAGCTCAGCTCCAAAGCCAACCTGAAGAAAAAGGACCGCAGCTGCCAGATGCTGGAGCCCATCTTCGCCTCGGTCTACTGCGTGGTCCTGATGGTGCTGGCCACCCGCCTGTGGAACTGGATGTCCCGCCTGCTGGAGGCCCTGCCCGCTGCGCTGGAGCGCTGGGGCAGCAGGATATCCCTCTCCTGGCTCAGCCAGCTCCTGACCCGCCTTGGCCAGTGGCTGCAGGAGCTGTTTCTGAGGATCAATTTCCCGTTTCTGACCATGGTGGCCCTGAATCTGCTGATTCTGCTGGCCCACGTGATCCTGAAGAAAGTCATGGTTGCCATCAGCGCCCGGCTCTGCCGTGATCCGGAGTTCGGCACACCGGTGCGCAGGCTCTTTTATGAGCACGACCGTGAAAAGGACTACTGGTACGTTCGTCCCCATCTGGGCCAGTGCCGCACGCTGGTCAAAACGGTGTATACCGCAGCGGTGCCGGTGTTGCTGGCGATGATGTTCGCCTCAGCGCCGCTGATGAGCCGGGAGCTGCTGGATCAGCCCTTCTTCCCGGTGTTCGGCATGATCCTCATGGGCGAGATTTACTACTTTCTGGACGGCCTGCTGGAGCAGGAGGATCAGGAGAACCAGCTGGAGGGCGAGGAGGACGACGCCCGCTGCAAGTGCGACTATACGGTGCTGCGGAAGGCCCTGCGCCGCCTGTTTGGCGACCGTCTGGTGGCGGATGATATCACCGCCGGAGCCTTGAGCAACAGCGATATGACCTGCGATGAGCTGCTGACGAAGATGGAGGAGCAGGTGGGCGAGCCGGTGGAGCTGTACGGCCGCTATATGCGCTCTCTGCTGAACCGGGGCTTCCCGGTGGATAAGAGCAGTCTCATCTCCGGCCGGGATCTGCTGGAGGGCCGCAGCATCCTCTTCAACGACCCCTTTTACTATGACCTGATCCCCTACGCCTTTTATGCCATGAACCACACGCTGCTGCGCCATCGGAAGGTGCTGATCGTGCTGGGCCGGCACAGCGTGGAGGAGGATATCATCGCCTGGTGTCAGGAGGGCCTGCAGGCCATCACGGGCCTGCCGGGCCTGTGGCGTGTGGGCGTGCTGGAGCAGGAGTCCCGCCCGCTGGATGTGGGCATCATCACCCGCTCCAGCGTCCATGACCTGCCTATGCACGAGGCCAACGCCGAGTTCTTCGACGAGGTGGATTATGTGGTGCTCATGGAGCCCTCCCGCCTGATCCCCACGGCGCAGGTGGGTCTGCGCTCTCTGGCGGAGCACATGAGCCCCCGCCCGGTGACGTATTGCTCCATCGATAAGAACTGCGACGGACTGGTAGATGCACTGTCCCATGTCCTGATGATCAGCATCAGCGAGGTGTCCGCCACCACACGGCGAGATGGAGCCTGCGCCTATATGTGCTGGGAGACGGGCCGTGAGCATCTGCAGCACCGTATGATGCCCAACCTCTCCCGCTATTTGGGTATGGGGACGGAGCTGTCCTTCGTGGCGCTGAAGAATCAGGTGTCCGCCGCCACATGGTACGGCGGCGAGGCATTCCCCGTGACGGATATGCGCTGGATCGCCAAGCAGTACTACTATGATCTGCTGCACTATGCCCAGCTCCCTACGGAGCAGGAGATGATGGACCGCTACTTCCGGGTGTCTCCCAACCTATGGGATGCCAGAGTGGAGAAAAACCAGTACATGGTGGTGGAGGACGAGTCCTTCAATATGTTTGAGGTGAAGCGGGACTTTGCCACCCGGATCGGGGAGCAGGGCTTCATCAATGTCATCACCTCCGACTATCTTCTGCGGGACTATATGGCCGCCAACGAGGGGATCTTCAACGCCGATCCCAAGGCCATCCCGTACATCGTGGCGGATCACGCCCGCACGGAGCGCAATGTAGCGCTGCGGCTGTGCCTGCGCATGAGCGTTGAACCGGTGCCGGATCGGGAGCTGCACCGGGAGCTGATGCTGCTGGGAGCAGATTCGGAGGAACCGGCGGATACCCTGTGGCAGATGCTGTGCCGCTGTATGCAGAGCAGTGATGTGGCTCTCATGGATGACGACGGAAATCCGCTGCTGCGTCTGCCCTCCGGCGGAAAGGAATTTCTCTTTGGCCGCCGGGTGCTGCGGAGCAAGCGCCGCTTCTCCATGAAGACCGGCCAGACGGAGACTGTCTGGTACATTGAGGACGAGTTGTTCCGCCGGCTGGTGCTGCAGGACCTGCAAAACGCCCGCTACATTGCGGAGGACGAGAACGGCAAGCCCCATTATCTGGGCTCCGAGCTTCGGGGTCATGTGTTCCAGAAGTATCTGCCGGGCCAGTTCTTCACCTTTGACGGCAAGTACTATGAAATGCTGTCGGTGACGTCCGACGGACAGGTGCTGCTGCGCCGTGCCGCCGACCACATCGATGGTCGCCCCGCCTATCGTCAGGTGCGCCGCTATACCCTGTGCCACGTCTGCGACGGCGAGGACATGGGCGCCCTGCGGGATATCGGGAGTCTGAAGCTCCGCCGCCAGACGGCGGATATCCGGGTAGAGACTCCGGCCTATTGGCAGCTGTCCCACTACAATGACTTTGCCTCCGGCAAGCATCTGACCATCAACGGCGTGCCGGATCGCACCTATTACCGCAAGCAGATCCTCCGCATCGACTTCCCGGCGCTGGAGGGGACGGAGGGCGCTGCCCCCACGGTGGCCCTGCTGATGAACGAGGTGTTCCGTACCCTTTTTGCCGAGAACGCCGACTACATCACGGCGGTGGCACCGGCGGCGGAGCAGCCCTATATCACCCACACGCTGGACTGCACCGCCGTGGAGGAGCCGCCGATCAACGGACTGTACATCATCGAGGACAGCCCCATGGATATCGGTCTGCTGGTGGCGGTGGAGCGGAATCTGAGCCGCATCTTCTCCATCCTCTGTGACTATCTGGATTGGCACCTTGCGGCGCTGGAGGAGAGCCTGCACCCGGCACCCCAACCCGAACCGCCCACCTACGCCATCCCACCGGAGGAGCAGACGGCGGAAAAGCCCCGCAAGAAGGGCCTGCTGGGTTGGCTGGGCAGACTTTTCCGAAGGATCGGAGACTTCTTCCGGAAGCTCTTCGGAAAACGCAAGAAGCCGGCAGACCCGGACCAGCCCGCCGAGCCTGCAGCCGAGCCCCCGGCAGAGGGGGAGGTCCCCCCGGAGACTGCCGCCCCCACGGAGCCGGATGCTCCTGCGGAGGAAGCTGCCCCCACGGAGCCGGATGCTCCTGAGGAGGAAGCTGCTCCCGCAGAGGAGGAGACCACGGACGCCCCTACCGGGGACGCAGAGCCTTCCGAAGGGGAGGAGCCGCCCAAGGAGGACCGGAGCCTCTTTGATGCCGAGCCGGAGACGGGCGGACCGGAGGAGGGCGAACCGGTAGAACCGGAGCTGACCTTCGAGCCGGAGCAGGTGATCCCCTCCGGCGGCCCCGATCTGGAGCGCAAGCCCTATCATCAGCGCTATTATCTGCTCTATGGCTATGCCGAGCAGCCGCAGGATCTGCATCTTCAGGAAGCGCTGGAGCTGCTGCGGCAGCTGGGCTGCGACGGCGGATCGCTCAAGCAGGCCCGTGACGGCCAGAACGTGGCGGAGCTCATCGAGAAGAACTATGTTCCCAACCGGCAGGGGGTCCACTACTGCGATTTCTGCGGCGTGGAGCTGACCGGTGCCGAGAGCGAGGTGCTGTCTGACGGACGGGAGCGCTGCATGAACTGCAGCCGCACGGCCGTCAAAACGGAGGCCGAGTTCCGGAAACTGTATCAGGATGCCGCCCGTGGCATGGAGCTGTTCTATGGCGTTCGGATCACGGTGCCGGTGAAGATACAGATGGTCAACGCCAAGCGCCTGCACCGCAGCTTGGGCAAGACCTTCGTACCTACGGCCAAGCCCGACGGCCGGACGCTGGGTGTGGCCATCAAGCGTGGCAATGACTATTCCATCCTGTTGGAGAACGGCTCGCCCCGCATGAGCTCGCTCATGACTCTGGTCCACGAGATGACCCATATCTGGCAGTACCTGAACTGGGATATGGACGCCATCCGCCGCAAGTATGGTGCGGAGATGGAGCTGGAGGTCTACGAGGGCATGGCCAAGTGGAGCGAGATCCAGTACGCCTATCTCATAGGCGAGACGGCGGAGGCCAAGCGTGCCGAGATCTGCACACGAGTGCGTCAGGACGAGTATGGCCGGGGCTTTGTGAAGTATCTGACCCGCTACCCCATGTCCCATGCAACGCATTTGGAGGGTGCTACACCCTTCGAGGACAAGGAAACACCCCTGTAAGGGGGCGGGGAGACAGCTGCCGGTATGCCTGTCGGCAGCCGTCTCCGCATTTACACGATACACCATGATATAAAAGGGGGAGTCACAGTGGCAACTAAAAACACCGCACCTACCGCTGCACAGCCGGAGCTGTTCGACGACGTGCATACAAAATTTGAAGCCTATACGGGGAAGGAGCCGTACCTGTTCGTCAGCTATTCCCACCGGGACAGCAAGGTGGTCTATTCCATTCTGGATGAACTCTACGACCACAAATATCGCCTTTGGTACGACGAATCCTGCGAGAACGGCAATGATTTCCGGGATGAGCTGCGCCAGAAGATCAAGGCCGCCGAGGCGGTGATCCTCTTCGTGTCCCAGTGGTCCATGGCCTCACCCTTCTGCGGCATGGAGATCATCGTGGCACGGGAGTACGGCAAGCGCCTGTACCCCATCTATCTGGATGACTCCGTGATCCCACCGGCCTTCGAGATCCTGCTCTCCAACACCCACCACAGCACGGTGAAGGACCGCAAAAAGCTCATCAGCACCATGATCCGTGACCTCCCGGCGGAGGCCATGGATCGCCTGACCATCGAGAACGACCGTCTGGAGAAGTGCGAGGACAACGGCAAGACCATTCAGGTGGACGAGGGGATCACCACCATCTGCCACCGGGCCTTTCAGGGCCGCCGGGCCCTGCACCATATCCAGCTTCCCACCACGCTGCGCACCATCGAGCAGGAGGCTTTCCGTGGCTGCGCCAATCTGGAGGAGATGGAGATCCCAGCCGCTACCACCCGTATCTGCGACAGCGCCTTCCGTGACTGCGTCAGTATGCGCCGTCTGGTGGTGGAGAATGACCGGGTGAAGATCGGCGAGCGGGCCTTTGAAAACTGCGCCAGTCTGGAGTCCATTCAACTGCCCGACGGCATGACGGAGATCTACGGCGGCGTGTTCAACAGCTGCAAGAGCCTCCGCAGCATCTGCCTGCCCCAGCACCTGACCATTTTGGGGGAGAGTGCCTTCTCCGACTGCGAGGGGCTGGAGGAGATCGTGGTGCCGGAGAATGTCACCAAGATCGACGACCTGACCTTCAACGGCTGCACGGGACTGAAGAGCGTGACCCTGAACAACGGCCTGCGGAAGATCGGCAAGAGCGCCTTCAAAAACTGCCGTATGCTGACCCGCATCGAGATCCCGGAGTCCGTCGCCTTCATCGACAATGCCCCCTTCCGGGGCTGCGAGTCCATGAAGTCCATTCAGGTGGCGCCCCGCAACAAGTACTTCAAGTCCGCCCCCAGCAAGCGGGACGGCAATGATTTCGTGCTCTTCAATAAGAATAAATCCATCCTCATCGCCTACCCGGCCAGCAGCCGTGAGGTGCAGTACGACGTGCCGGACAGTGTGGTGACCATCTCCGACTGGGCCTTCAGCGAGTGCCGTAAGCTCAGCCGCATCACCATTCCCGACAGCGTCCATGATATCGGTGAGGGGGCTTTCTCCAACTGCGCCCTGCTGGACGAGGTGGAGATCCCCGACTCCGTGACCCGCATGGACGACTGCGCTTTCCGTGGCTGCGTCAGTCTGGAGCGTGTGCTGATCCCGGACTCCGTAAAGGACCTTGGTTGGGGACTGTTTGACGGCTGCGACAAGGTCGTGGTATACTGCCGGGAGGGTTCTGCGGCGGAGAATTACTGCCGTCGCAACGGCATCCGCTTTACCACTCTGTCCGAGGGTGAGGGCCTTGCATACTGAGTATCCGGGGAGACGACCTTCTATGCACGCATTTATCAAAAAGAATATGGTCATGGTGATCGCCCTGCTGGCTGCCGCCATTACCAGCATCATTATCCCGCCGGACCGTGCGTATTTGGGCTATTTTGACCTGAAAACGCTGACGTGCCTGTTCTGCGTGCTGGCGGTGGTCTGTGCGCTGAAGAATATCAACTTCTTCTATATGCTGGCCAGAAAGGTGGTCAAGTACTTCAAAAACGCCCGCATGAGTATTCTGGCGCTGGTGTATATCACCTTCATCGGCTCCATGCTCATTGCCAACGACATGGCGCTGCTGACCTTTCTGCCGCTGGGTTATCTGGTGCTTACCACCACCGGCAAGCAGCGCTACATGGCCTTTACCTTCGTCATGCAGAACATCGCCGCCAATTTGGGCGGGATGCTGACCCCCTTCGGAAACCCGCAGAATCTCTACCTCTACACCTTCTTCAACATCCCCACCGGGGAGTTCATGGGGATCATGGCCCCGCCCTTTGCGGTGTCCATCGCCCTGCTGACGGTGTGCTGCCTGTTCGTGCGGCCGGAGCCCATGGAGATCGAGGACGAGCCCATCCGGCTCCCCACCGGCCGGACCGTGCTGTATCTGATGCTGTTCGTGCTGGCCATCGTCATCGTGTTCCGGGTGATCCCCTATTGGATCGGCCTTGTCGTGATCCCGGCGGTGCTGCTGATCGCTGACCCCAAGGCTCTGAAAATGGTGGATTATCCGCTGCTGCTGACCTTTGTGTTCTTCTTCGTCTTCGCCGGCAACATGGCTCGCATCGATGCCGTGCGTGATCTGCTGGGTGCGCTCATGAGCCGTGACACGCTGCTCTTCAGCACCCTGTCCTGCCAGTTCATCAGCAATGTTCCCTCGGCCATCCTGCTGTCCCATTTCACGGACAACTACCGGGAGCTGCTGCTGGGTGTCAACATCGGCGGCACCGGCACGCTGATCGCCTCGCTGGCCAGCCTTATCACCTTCCGGGAATACGTTAAGCACAATCCCGGACGCACCAAGTACTATATCGGCGTCTATTCTGCGTTCAACCTTGCCTTTTTGGGGCTCCTGCTGGCCTTTACCATGCTGACCCGCTGAAATCCCGCCAACCCATCCGCCTTTGCGGATGGGTTGGTTTTTGCTTCCGATAAAAACTCCCACCGGCCACCGCTTGCTATGCGGAAAAAAACATGGTATAATAAAAAATCAAGTCTGCATCGCCTTTTGCGCTGCGGCAAGTATATGAACAGGAGATTCAGCGTACCATGACCACCAAGGATTTTCAGACCAAGCGGCCTCTGGCCATTTTCCTCCGTTATTTCCGGCCCCACCGCCGGCTCTTCGCATTGGATATCATCTGTGCTTTCATGATCTCTCTGGTGGATCTGGCCTTTCCCCTGATCTCCCGTACCGCCATGTACCAGTGGCTGCCCCAGCAGCAGTACCGCACTTTCTTCATCGTCATGGGGATTGTGGTGCTGGCCTTTGTGCTGCGCTCTTTTCTGTGCTTCGTGGTGGGCTATTGGGGCCACACCTTCGGCATCCGGGTGGAGGCGGATATCCGCCGGGATCTGTTCCGCCATATGCAGGAGCTGGGCTTCGACTTCTACGACCGCAACCGCACCGGCCAGCTGATGAGCCGCCTGACCTCCGACCTGTTCGAGGTGACGGAACTGGCCCACCACGGCCCGGAGGATCTGTTCATCTCCGCAGTGACCATCGTGGGCGCCCTGATCGTCATGTTCTCCATCCAGTGGCGTCTGGCGCTGGTGGTGAGTCTCATCATCCCCATTTTCATGGTGGTGGTCATGTACCGCCGCCGCCAGATGAGCGCCGCCTCCCGCGCGGCCAAGCAGAAAACCGGCGTCATCAACGCCGAGATCGAGTCCGGTCTCTCCGGTGTCCGCACCACCAAGGCCTTCGCCAATGAGGAGAAGCAGCAGACCCGATTTGACGGCGCCAACGAGATATTCAAGACCGCCAAGCGTGGCTTTCATAAAGAGATGGGCCTTTTCAACGCCAGCATGGAGTTCTTCATCTGCATCCTGTCCGTGGCGGTCATCGCCGTGGGCGGCTGGCTCATCATGAAGGGGCAGATGGACTATGTGGGGCTCATTACCTTCAGCCTGTATATCACCACCTTCATCAGCCCCATCCGCAAGCTGGCCAACTTTGCCGAGATGTTCTCCAACGGCTTTGCGGGCCTTCACCGGTTCATTGAACTGATGGCCACGGAGCCCACCATTCAGGACGCCCCCGACGCCGTGGAGCTGTCGCAGGTCCGGGGCGAGGTGGAGCTGGATCATGTCAGCTTCACCTATCCAGGCAGCAGCGAGGTCCTTCACGACATCAATCTCACCGTGGCCGCCGGGGAGACGGTGGCCATCGTAGGCCCTTCCGGCGGCGGCAAGAGTACCCTGTGCCAGCTGGTACCCCGGTTCTATGACGTCACGGAGGGCAGCATCCGGGTGGATGGGCTGGACGTGCGGCAGGTGACCCAGCGCTCCCTGCGCCGGGCCATCGGCATCGTGCAGCAGGACGTGTTCCTCTTTGCCGATACCATTCGGGAGAACATCCGCTACGGCCGCCCCGACGCCACCGACGAGGAGGTGGAGCAGGCGGCCCACCGGGCGGAGCTGCTGGAGGATATCCGGACCATGCCTCAGGGCTTCGACACCTATGTGGGGGAGCGGGGGGCCATGCTCTCCGGCGGCCAGAAGCAGCGGGTGGCCATCGCCCGCATCTTCCTGAAGGACCCGGCCATCCTCATTTTGGACGAGGCCACCTCGGCACTGGACAGCGTCACCGAGGCGAAGATCCAGGGGGCCTTTGACCAACTGAGCCAGGGCCGCACCACCCTCATCATTGCCCACCGGCTCTCCACCATCCGCTCCGCCCACCGTATTCTGGTGGTGCAGGACGGCCGCATTGCCGAACAGGGCAGCCATGCCCAGCTGCTGGCGGAGAACGGGGCCTACGCCCGGCTGTACCACACGCAGAATCTGGGGGAGAACCATGGATAAACGGGATCTGTTGGACCGACTGGCGGCAAACGGTGACGAGCGCCTGCTGCTTGGAAGGGTCTGGGATAAATACGAGCAGTGCCGCCGCAGGAACATCCCGGTGGTGACGGGCTTCCTTTCCCCGGCGGAGCAGGAGCTGGTGCGCCGCCTGATGGGGGCGCTGGATGTCCGGGAGGGCTGGGTTCTATGGGGTGGCTACGACACCGCTCAGCGGCGGCAGGCCCACTTCCTGCCGGATTGGCAGACGGAACCGGACTTCGAGGCCGTGGCCGCTCTGCGGGCCACCTTCTATGAACCCAACAGCCTGACCCACCGGGACGTGCTGGGCAGCCTGATGGGGCTGGGTATTACCAGAGAATCCGTGGGGGATATTCTGGTGGCAGAGCAGTCGGTGGATGTGCTGGTGACGGAGCCGGTGCGCCGCTTCCTGCTGGATAGCTGGGACAGCACCGGCCGGGTACGGCTGAAGGTGCAGCCCATCGGTCCCACGGAGCTTCAGGTGCCGGAGGAGAAGGTGAAGCTGCTGCGGGATACCGTGTCCTCCCTGCGGCTGGACAGTGTTCTGTCGGTGGGCTTTTCCCTGAGCCGCAGCAAGGCGGCGGAGGCCGTCACCTCCGGCAAGGTGCAGGTGAACTGGGCGGACTGGCAGAAGCCGGACCGACAGGTGGTGCAGGGCGACGTGCTGACTCTCCGGGGCCTTGGCAAGTGCGTGCTGGAGGAAGTGGGGAATCAGACGAAAAAGGGAAGGGTGTTTATCACCGTCAAGCGCTACCTCTGACGGCACCGTCCCGACTGCGGATATCCTGCTGCGGATCATTTTGCTGCGGATGGCTTGTTTGGGACATTTTGTGGACATTGCGGATATTTTGGACATTTTGTGGACGCTTTACGGACATTTTTCGGTATATGGATTCGTCCGATTTGGGCGGAAAGGCGGGTAAATATCGTATGGATCAGAAGAAGATCGACCGGATCAATGAGCTGGCAAAGAAGGCCAGGACTCCGGAGGGGCTGACTCCGGAGGAGACGCAGGAGCGGGCTGCCCTACGCCGGGAGTATATCGACACCGTGGTGGGGAATCTGGCACGGGAACTGGATAATACCTGGGTGGTGGATGAGAACGGCAACAAGCGCAAGCTGAGAAAGCGGGGAGAGGAGAACACCCATGACTGACAAGGACAACAGCCAGACCGGAGAATATAGCTACACCTATTCTTACAGCTACTCCAAGGTGGGCGGCGAGAAAAACGTCGAGGTCCATACCGGCGGCTCCTCTGCCGCTACGGCCGGTGAGGCTGCGGTCGACAGTACGGGAAAGACAACTGCCGGCGAAAGCAGCAGCGGTAAAAGCGCCACCGGGAAAACAACGACCATCAAAAGCACCACCGGCAAGACTACCACACGCACCCGCAGCACGACCACCAGCTCCCGAAGCAGCACCAGTCCCCGCAGTAAGAACGACAACTCCGGGCCGGATGTGGGCTACTGGATCATGACGGCTATTTTTTTCGTCACCGGCTTGTGGCCGGTGGGTTTGATCATGCTGATTTCCAAGCTGTCGGACCCCAAGCGGCGAAAGACTGCCGCCAAGACCGCATCCACCACGACCAGGAAGGCCAGTGCCGCCATCCAGAAGGCCACCCAGACGCCCCAATATTCCGCCAAGAGCACCAAATGGATGAAGATCGCCGGTATTCTGCTGACCATCGTGGGCGCCGTGGCGTTCTTCAACGGCGTGGCGGATAACCTGTTCTGGCTGGAGGACGGCTTCCAGCTGCACTATGTGAAGTACTTTTTAGAGGGCCTGTTCTATCCCACGGGCCTGCTGGCCGGCGGCATCGGCCTGCTGATCGGCAGCGGCTCCATGACCCGCCGTCACCGGCGCTACGCCTCCTATCTGCGGATCGCAGGCAAGCGCAGCAGCATCTCGGTCGCCAGTCTGGCCCGTGCGGCGGAGGTATCCGAGCGCCGGGCGGAGCGGGATCTGCAGGCCATGCTGGAAAAGGGCCTGTGGGGCGAGGAGGCCTATCTGGATCTGGGCCGGGGGATGCTGTTCCGCAGCCATGAGGCGGCGGAGGATCAGGAACGGCAGGAGCGGCAGCGCGAGGCTCCGCAGGTGCCGCAGGAGGCGGAGGAGGGCTACTCCGGGATGCTCCGCAGCATCCGCCGCTCCAACGACCGCATCGCAGACCCGGAGCTGAGCCGGAAGATGGATCGGCTGGAGGAGATCGCCGGGAAGATCCTGAAGCTGGTGGAGGAGGACCCCGCCAAGAAGAATCAGGCAGCCACCTTCCTGAACTATTACCTGCCCACCACGGAGAAGCTGCTGGACTCCTATGCCGACTTCGAGGAGGCGGGGGTCAGCGGCGAGAACCTTACCCAGGCAAAGGAGAAGATCCGCCGCACCATGGACAGCATCATGGCGGGCTTCGAGCGCCAGCTGGATGCCTTGTACCACGCCGACGCCATGGATGTGGACAGCGATATCCGGGTGATGGAGACCATGCTGCGCCGGGACGGCGGCAGCGTGGAGGAGGACTTTGGGCTGGGCGGTACGGCGGTGGCCACGCAGGAGGATCTGTAAAGGCGGGAGATATGTTCTGCCTGCGTCGTCCGGCTGCACCGGTTCCACGGCAAGAAAGGCTTTTTACAAGAGACCGGCATCCCTGCCGGTCTCTTGTTCTATGCGGAGCTGGGTTCCCAAGCAAAAAGTCTGTCGAAGATTCCGTTTGTGCCTTCGGTGGTCCATGATCCTTCTCTTTTTTGTTGTCTCCGACGGGTAACTTTCTGCCAGTAGCAGCAGAAAGTTACCAAAGAGTGCCACTTGAAACCTAAGGTTTCAAGACTTCCTCTTTTGTGTGCAAGAGCTGCATCCTGAATCCCGCCGAAGCAGGGAAGTGGCGTATTTCTACTCACGCTGCCGCTGGATTGGGTGGTTGAAAGAGATTTCTGTTCTACTGTGGGGACGGGGAGTGTGAGCGCTGGCTGTGGGAATCCCTACTCCCAACCATAGACCCACACGCCCCTTCGCCGGAGCGGGAGCGGCAGCGGGTCTGTTGCTGAGTCAATTCCCGCGACATCACATATCGAACGAAACTCTTGAAGGCAAAGGAAGATTTGAAACCATCGGCTTCAAACGGCGCTTTTTGCATACTTTTTGTCGCTGTTGACAAAAAGTATGCCGCCGGAGGCAAACAAGAAACTACTGCTGGGAAAAGCGGGCCGTCGGAGGCACGGTCCCTACAAAAGAAAAGCACCCGTCGGAACGAAAAAGAAAACCTGCAAAGAGGGAACGGATTCCCACGACCAGCCTGCGGACTGGTCTCGGAATGACGGGTTTAGCATATGAGAGAATTTTCAGCAGCCCAATAAAGTCTACACTTCCTTGCACGGTGTCATTGCGAGGAAACCGCCGAAGCGCCGCCTGTGGCGGATGAAGCGAAGTGGTTTCGAGGAAGTGTCCCGATTTTCACGCCACAACGTGGCTGGAAAACGGCTGACACGACGGTGTGTGCTTTTGCCCACTTTTCCAGCTGGTGGGAAAAGTGGGCCGCCGGAGGCCGTTCCCTACATAAAAAGCTCTAAAGAAAAAATAGTGCTTGCTTTTTGTCGCCGGGGCATATATAATAGCATCAAGTCAATAAAAGGATAGAGCGTCCGGCGCCTTGTGCGTCGGCGGCGGAATCGGGTGAGAAGCCCGGCGAGTTGGTCACTGTGATGCCTGCTGAGACAGGATAAGTCAGATACACCGAGCTCTGTGCCTTGGTTTTGCCATCACCGAAGCCGAATCGTGAAACGCTTTGCAGCTTGCACGGTCCCGCTTGGATCGTGCTTTTTTGTTGCGCAAAAGCGAAAACAGGACTTCCTGCCATGGGCAGGGGGTGCTTTTCGTGCGGTGCCGGCAGCCACAGGCCCGCATGGAACAAAAACGCAAGCCGAGGGGCGGTCAAACCGTCCATTTCCATAAGGGCAGGAGGGGTTTCAGCCACCCCTCCTGCCTCCTTCTTATGTGTACTGTATTTTTTGGGCCTCCGCCTTCAAAATAAATTTGTAAAAGAGAGGACAAAAACGAATGAAGAAACGCATTGTATCGCTGCTTCTGGCGCTGGTGATGGTACTGTCTCTGGTACCCATGAGCGTTTTTGCGGCGGACAACCACGACGGACAGGTTCATGTCATCGTGGAGAACACCACCTACCCGGAAGCCGAGGGCGCTCCCTGGGAAGGGACACTGGTGGAGGAATGGATAGATCTGGATGAAGATTCTACCATGATGGGCTGTGTTGTAAAGGCACTGGAAAAGAACGGCTGCGAGCAGACAGGCGCAGAGAACAACTACATCAGCTCTATCGAGGGGCTGGCGGCGTTTGACGGCGGCTCCATGTCCGGTTGGATGGGCACCCTGAACGATTGGTTCACCAACCAAGGCTTTGGGGCCTTCACCGTGGCGGACGGAACGCTGGGATCCGGCGACGAGATCCGGGTCATGTATACCTGCGATGGCTACGGCGCCGATCTGGGCGGCAGCTATGACAACAGCGACAAGACGGTCAAGGGTCTGACCTTCAGCGCCGGTGAGCTGAGCCCGGCCTTTGATAAGGACACCCATGAGTATACCCTGACGGTGGACAAGGGGACCGACAGCGTGCTGGTCACCCCCACCGCCAGCAACAAGAACTATCAGGTCAGGACCTATGTGGGCGAGACGGAGTATAAGCGCACGGCGATGGTTCCCACTGTGGACGGTACCACCATCACCGTCAAGTGCGGCGATCCCAGCTGGCCCAGCATGAACGAAGGCAATGAGCCGGCACAGGTCTACACCGTCAACGTGAAGGTGAAGTCGGACGACAAGCCTGTTACTCCCGCCAACACCAAGGTGCTGGTTCGGGCGCAGGACGGCGGCGCATGGCTGCACCAGCCCATGGTGAGTGAGCTTACCGGCGGTGAGGCGGAGAAGTACGGCTACACTGACAAGGTGGAGGGCGTTTCCGCTCTGGATGCGCTGGTGGTCTCCCACGAGCTGACCTTCGGCGACGACTTTACCCCGGAAACCGCCAAGGATTTCCTGGAGGTCGGCAGCAGCGGCTTTATCACCAAGCTGTACGGCACGGAGACCTATGTCTGCGGCTTCTATGTCAACGCCGGCTATCCCAATGACGGCACCAAGGCGACCACCGGTCCCGGCTACAACGGCACCACCGTGGTCAACACCAAGCTCAATGACGGCGACACCGTGGATTTCTTCTTCTATGCCGACGGGGATGCTTATTCCGACTACTATACGTGGATCGATGTCCCGGAGACCATGGTGACCGGCGAGGCCATCACCGTGACGGTGAAGGGCTTCTATGCCATGGAGGGCTATCGCTATAAGGATGCTGCGGAGCTGAAGGCCGCTGCCCGGCCCCTGGAGGGCGTGGGTCTGGCTTGGGTGGACGCAGACGGCTACATCAAGCCCATCAAGGGTGTTGTGACGGATGAGGACGGTCAGGCCACCTTCACCGTGGACAGCGAGGCCACCGGCTATCTGGTGGCACAGAGCGGCGATGGCGTGTATGCTCTGATGAATCCCAGCGACTACATCCGCAAGGTGGCGGGCAAGCCCGTGGAGATGCTGGGGCTGACCATCCGCTCTCAGGCGGACAACGCCTATCTGCAGAGCATGGACAAGGAGCTGGAGGTTGCCAGCAACACCGCCGAGAAGTACGGCTTCACCGACAAGGTGGAGGGCGTCTCCGTGCTGGATGCGCTGGTGGCGGCCCATGAGCTGGTCTACGGCGACAAGTTCACTCCCGCTACGGCCAAGCAGTATCTGGCCATCAACCCCAACACCGATTGGGAGAGCAAGGTCTTTGGCCGTGAGGTCAATTTCCACGGCTTCTATATCAACAACGATTTCCCCACCAATGAGGCAGGCGCTGCCCGGCCCAAGGTGACGGATACCAAGCTGCTGGACGGCGATGTGCTGGACTACTTTGTGGGCAGCGACGCCGAGAACCAGAACGACTACTACACCTGGCTGGAGGTTCCTGCGACCATGACCTCCGGTGAGGACATCACCGTTACCGTCAAGGGCGTGAAGGCACTGGACCCCGATGCCACACAGGCTGCTGCCCAGCCTCTGGAGGGCGTAGGCCTGGCATGGGTGGATATGGCTGCCGGTACGGTCAAGCCCATCGAGGGCGTTGTGACGGATGAAAACGGCAAGGCTACCTTCACTGTGGTGGAGGGTGCGGCCACCGGCCGTCTGGTGGCCATCACCGCCACCTATCACACGCATACGACCTATGCGCTGATGAACCCCAGCGCTCCCATCCAGATGGTCACCGGCAACGTGCATACCGTGGAGCTGAAGGGCCTGCACAGCGCACAGCTGAACAGCCTGAAGCTGTACACCTACAAGGATGGCGTGAAGGGGACGCAGGATCTGCTGTCCGGCATCAGCACCGAGGCGGACGGCTACGGCCTGAAGTACACGGTGTCCCTGCCCTCCGGCACCTATTGGGCGGACGGCTATGACGCCAACAAGGACTGCAACGGCGGCGTGATGCTGGCCATCGCTGACGATACCACCTCCGTCTCCCTGCAGCGTGCCTATGAGATCTATGCCCGCAACAGCGGCTGGGTGGCAGGCACCG